>VTLG01012804.1_pt1 | contig 44592 bp, 60 predicted proteins | sample 4694571 | NCBI WGS metagenome assembly VTLG01 (sample SAMN12604809, study PRJNA352737) | marine metagenome | biome: ENVO:00000447; feature: ENVO:00000209|ENVO:00000569|ENVO:01000036; material: ENVO:00002151; isolation source: viral sequences binned using virsorter ...
ATTACCAAGTCTTTCAGGATTAAACAAATGTCATCCAACTGGTAATCATCTTTCTTCGGTAAAACAAAATAAATATTTTCATTCATCCAAGCTTGCGAAGCTCTCACATCGTCTGGTTGCATTCGCCTTTGGAATCCTTCCTTGAATGGTAACCCGATTGATTTCTCCGCAAACTTTTCCATGTGATATTCAATGGGATAATTCTCTGGAGAGAATACGCCCCACTTCCAATCACTATCACGGTTCGTGTTGACGATCAACTGATCTACAAATTCAGACTTGCCCATTGACGGCATCCCGTGGACAATCACAAGCTCTCCCATTTCAGAGTCAAACTTGAACAGTCTATCAACTGAATTAAATCCCGTACTTATCCCGTCATGGTTGCCGTGGGTATAGTGTCCGATAAGATCGAGCGTTTCAGCCAAGACCACGCCCTCAACTGGGAACTCAACCGCATCGGCTATCATTTCCCTGACCGCATCAGCCCCATGCTTGACCAGAACATCGTTGGCATCCTTGCACGGACTCTTAGTCCCAGAGGCCACGCATATGCCGCAAGGCTCTACTCTCTTGCAACGACTATAGCCAAGCCTTCTCGCTATCTCCGTTTCGCAATGCTTGCCGTCCTTGTCGTTGTCTGTCCAGACAATAAACTCTTTGACTTCGGACAACCGCTTCTCTTCGCTTTCAAAGAAAGTAAAACTCTTCGCACCGTTAGGTTGCGACACCACGTTCTTTATTCCTGCCGTCTGAATAGACATCATGTCCATCTGTCCCTCTACCCATACCGTGACATCATTGGAAATATTATCACGCCCGAATAGAGGAATCTCCGCACCCTTAACCAGCATGAACTTTTTGTCATGGGTGCGTGACTGCACGTTAACCACCTGACCGTTTTTTATAAACGGAAAAGTAATGCTTCTGGATGCTTCGGAAAAACCAATCTTGTTTTCTTCCAGCACCGAAGGAGCTATGCACCGCTCGATCACAAGATACTTGTAAGCTTTTTCCGATAGCCCTGCCTTATGCGTTGGCAGGACATAACTCTTTTCCTTTTTCTTTGGCATTGGGGAAGACGCAACACTACCACCGCCCAGTGCGTTCAATGTTTCCTTGAACGTCCAGTCATTAGCCCACATGATAGTAGCGATCCCGTCAGCACCGCCCTTACACTGGTTGCAGATAACACCACCAGTTTCATCAAAATCATTGTGACACCTAGCCCGATCCTTGCCGCCACATAACGGACAAGAACCATGCTTTGTCCCACGAGCTATCATCTCTGAAAGTTGTGGTGCGTGTTTGAGTATCTCCTGCCCCCACTGCCCAGAGAGTTCGCCCTTGATCTGTTCTGCATTCTTCATAGGACAACCCCCCCGTATGGATCATGTTTCAAATGAGAGGTGTTCAGCCTGTTAACTTGCGACTGAAATATATTTACTCCTCGCCCTCTATTCTGTACCCAAGAATTCTCGTCTGCCATAAAAGCAACAATCAAGTCCTTGGTCTTTTTCTCTCCGAATGTATCAACGATAGCCTTCATCAAGGCACTGTCTTTCTTCCAAGAGATGGAAACTTCTGTCCCAAATTTTTTCTTATGCTCATCCAAATAAAATTTCAAAATTGGGTTACCGCCAGATTTCTTTTTGCCACTAGATACTTCTTCTTCTCCTTCTACTTCTTTGCTTGGAAGTTTCTTGCTAGAAGCTTGCAAGTTTCTCGTGTAGTTATCACGCTTTTGTAATAGGTTAGGGATTTCGATACGAACTATATCCCCATTTCTTAAAACGTGTATATCGAATAGGTAGGTGATAGCTGTGGTGTAGCTATCGAACTTCTGCTTCCTCATCACCAGCTTCTGAAGCCATACGACTTCTGGAAGTTCAACCCAGCAACGGTTGGACTCGTCCATTCTTTCAGCGACAATTTCCATGATACGCCAAAAACGTCCGTATCCTTCCCAGCCAAATTTGTTGATGAGGTTCGCCATTCTTTCCGAATTCATGGAATCAACCTCGTGTCTAAACCACTTCATAAGTTCTCCCTTTAAAAAAAAGCAAGCCCCTCTTGCGAGGGGCATTGCAGATGTTGATTAGAACGGGACATCGTCCTCTGTTGCGTCAGCCTGATAACCGTAGTTGTTGGACTTGAAGTCTGGCTCCAAGTACCTTGGGTCATCTGCCTTCTTGACGAGCGTCAATGTCACACGCTTCCCTATAAGATCACCAGCATCAAAGTCCTCATCGGGCTGGATGCCAAGGCTCTTCAGCTTCCTGCCAGTAAAGAACTTCGCCTTGTCAGTGAAATGTAGATTGTCGAAGCAGAGAGTTCCGTCTTCGTTGACCACCTTGAAACGAATACCAATGTACTCGTTACCAGTGGTCTTGGAAGTTTTCACTTCTGCATCCGCAATCTCCGCATCATAAATTCCTTCCTCGTAAGAAGAAGAAGAATCTTTTGATTCGATGTCTTTCGTTGAATAATTAAAACCCATTTTACTCTCCTAAGACGGGGCTACTTCTTCAGCGATCTTATCTCTCTTACGTTGGTACAACTCCTTAAGAGATTTATGATGTTCATCGATCAGGTAACGCTTGTTCTTCTTAATCAAAGCACCAGCGTCACTTAACATCGTCAGATCAGTAGCCTTCGTTATTAATGTGTTGTACTCATCGAAGAGGCCAATAGACTTCTCTCCTTTTTTCTTACGCTTTTCTGCTTCCTGATCAAGTAGCACTGAATCTTTTTCAGCTACCTCGTCAGGGTTTTGCGATTGTGCCTGTTCACCGTTGAGCAACGGCAATACTGGCTTGATGGTGTCGAAGGTTGGGTTGGCGAAAGTTCTCCCAGCCAACAGCCCAGTGCGATCCTTTTCAACGATAGCTAGGATCGTAGAGTTGTTGGTTTTGCGATCACGCTTCAAGTCCATGCGGAAACCTATATGAAACTCGTACTCCGTTTCTCCTTCCGCTCGTAACCCAACAGCAACCTTATTCATCTGACCATCAACTTCTTCAAAGATGTTCTTCTGCCGTCCAAGCACAAAGGTATGCATGGGGCAGTCCATCAGGAACCTGATTAGTTCCTTGTAGGGGCGTTTGATAGTTCCCCACATATGCATAGGGATGCTACCAACAGAGGTCTTCTTGTCATCTGGTACAGCGTTCTGACAAGCGTCCCAGAGGTGACTTATGGAGTCGATGATCAAAACACCGTAGGTGTCAGAGTCAATCGACTTTACCGCAGTGAGAACATCCTCAAGCGAAGTGGTGTGGATCACATCGAAGTCAAACGCCTTCGGGTGAACCTTTCGCTCTTTAACTTCCACGCAGTAAAAGTCAGTCCCTCGTTCCGTGTCAATGAAAGCGACACGTTTCTTCATTGCCTTCGCCAGTCCTTCAGCATACAAAAGACTGGTAAAGGTCTTGCCTCGTCCAGATGGCCCATACATGGTCATCTTGACAAAGCCCTGCTTTGGTGTTGCCTTTACAAAACTTAACATTTTATACTCCTTGGAGTGTTAATAAATAACCTTACCCCTTTACGGGGTTTCGCCACCTTGCAGTGTTGCTCATCAGAGGTTTTAATTTTCGTAACCAATTAATCTTTCCGTCCAATTCCCCTCACAACAATCGGTGGAACAAAAAACTTCACCGTTGTTCTCGTTAAAAAAAAGTTCCGTGTTGGCAGGAATAGTTTTTCCGCACCGTTCACAGGACTCCTTTTCTTTTGCGATCTCAGGAAAATATGTATCTTTTGGTGAACTCATTTTTTTCTCCCTAAAAATATTTATTATAAATAATAAAAGTTAATAATAATCCCAGCGTGACAAGATAACCAAAAACTATAATCCCAGTATATTGGTCTATGATTAAATCCATTAGATAAAATCCTTGTCTTTGAAACCAGCGAATTCTTCTTCTTCATCCTCGACAACATTATTTTTGTCATCCTTGATGTTCTGCAAAATATATTCAATTCTTTCATCCTGTGATTGACAACCAGAAACCCAAAGATCGATATAGCTTGGTTTGTTTCCTTTCCATTCGCAATACTCGTGAACAAACCATTCAACCATGTCAAAACTAATTACATCTGACTGATCCTGTAGATCACAACAAGCATCGTCAAATTTCTTTCCAAAATATTTCAGCTTGTCGAATGTTTCCTCAAAGTCGAGCGTCTGGTTGTTTATCACTTTACTGATTTCTTTTTTAGCTTGTTGCAAATCCCATATTTTTTTGTTAACAACTTCTTCCATCTTTTTTGCAAGATCAACTGCGTGTGTTTTTGGTTTATGCATTTTTATTCTCCCAAAAAAAATCCCCCCTTGCTTTCGGAGAAGTGAAAGCGAAGAGAGGATTTCAGGGTATCGGGTGTCATGGTCTTCGGGTAGGAAGAACCGATAGTCCCTGTGTGAATATTAAATTGTTTTTTTATGTTAGTGACCATGACCAGCAAAATGTACCATGACCGCTAATCATATGCAAGCCTTATTATTGTACGGCTAGAACTCCTTTGTTTTGAAGCCTTTTGAGCATTCTCTGCCGTTCTTGCTCTTCCTGCCAATCCTGCACTTTCATGCCTTGCGGTGCAGTTAACCTACTGATTAGCGTTCCCAAGGCGTTATCTATTCTCTTGGTAACTTGGTTTCTTTGGTAGCCTTTGGTAAGAGCCTCTGGTACTTTTTTCTGCATTAGTATATCTGCTATTTCTGGAGTCGCTGATGGTGGCTTTATGTTTTTCGCAATACCTTTAGCAAGATTTAATCCACCGCTAAATGTATCTCCAGCCGCCATTTGCATTGCTCCAGTTGTTGCCTGACTTGCATCTTCAAGCAAAGACTGGTTGGCTTGAAACTTTTCAAATGTTGGAGAACCACCAAGTTTTTTATAAGAGAGTCCCATCTCTGCTTCGCCTCTAACAAACTTCATGTAATCTTTAAATTTTGCATCGTCACCAAAAATCAATTTTATTTTTTTCTGCATCTCTGGACTGTCAACAATTTTATCAACAGCACTTCCACCAGCTTTCATTTTTTCAAGTTGGTTCATCATTTGCCCAACAGCACCGATCCTGTAATGATGTTTTTGCATATCGCTCATGCCAGCCAATTCTTCTGTTATGTCGTCAACGGTTGTGTTCCCCCACATAAATTTTCTTCCCTTTTCTATCGCATCGACATTTTCAAAATCATCTCTCGCTAATCTTCTTGCTTGCTTGTAAGAGCCACCAGATTTATCTGCCTTGTCCAATCTTTTAATAAGAGATTTTAGTTGAAGGTTTATAATCCTTGCGTTGTCGAAATCTCCTGCTCGTTTCAAGGCACTCCATTCATCCTGCAAAGCCCTCTTAACGTAATCCCAAGTTTTAAGTTTAAGACCTAACGCTACACCAACTCCTGTTGACTCATCGTTTGCCTCTCTTAACATTTTTGTCATCTCTGGACTGGATTGTGCTGGATACTCACGGGAGTTAAGCATCTTTTGCACTGCATTTTTCAACGCCCTTTTCCCTGCTGGAGTTTTTAAAATTTTATCTAGCTCGTCATCCTGTATAACCTTATTTTTTTTGAATGCTTCCTTATATAATCTTGCGACTTCTCTTGTGTTCGCACTTCCAGCGTACTTGTCTGGGAACAGTTGAGAAAGTTTCCCACCAACAACATCAGACTGACCACCAGCTAGAATATCGTCACTGCCGACAACTCCCTTCTGTCGCTCTGTAACATACTTGCCTAGCTTCATTCCTGCTTCGCTAGGCTTGCTCCAGATGGCATACATTAAACTCCTGCTTGCGTTACCAGCGTCCATCAACGCACCTCGTGGGCCGTATGCTTTTATCTTTGCTTCCGCTGTGGCTGGACTAAGTCCATCAGCTTCCAGTGCTTCTATTACTTTTTTTAAGGCTAATGATCTCTGCCTGAACTTTGAACCAACAGCAGTGTCAACGAGTCCCTTCGCAAAACCGCTTGCCTTGCCAATTCCCCAGCCAGCACTTCTTACTATGGGTGTGCCAGCCGCACCAAGCCCAGTACCAAAGGTTGTCCCGTAAATCAAGTCGAGCAGTTCCTTATCTTCTGCGTCAAATAGTTTATTGAAATCTGATTCGCCAAGAGCCTGAAGACCTCCCAGAGTACCGCCACCAGCCGCACCCCTTCTTATGGCTTGACCGATAGGTTGCTTGGTTAGTTGTTCTGTGGATACTAGTTTTTTAATAAGAGGCTGTGCAACTTTGTCACCAAGGAGTTTGCCACCGCTCATATATCTTTGTGCTATGGCACTCGCTGGATTGACAAAACTTCCTGCCATACCAGCCGCACCAGACAACCAAGGAGATTCACGCCTGAAGGCTTCTCTTTGCTCGTCAGCCCTCTTCATGCGTTCACCGTAATCGAACTCACCACCAGTAAGCTTGCTGGCAGTTGCCCCACCCAATGACTCAATCCTGTTTGCCTGACCGAATGAAGCGGTGTTTAGAAACTCGTCACCCATCCCACCAAGATCCGTACCCTCGTATTCAGGGCGTGTAAGTTCTAGCCTTAGATGAGCGTCTGCTGACTCTTGAACTGGGATGGATTCTGTTGCTTCTAGTTCTTTCGATTTTGTATACGCTTTTTTAAATTCTTCCAGCGACAGTTCAGTTTCATATGTTTTTCCGTCAGGGGCTTTTATTTTCATTTAATCCTCGACAACAGTGAATCCTTCTGACTTGTTTCTGCGATCATTCTTTCTTCTTTTTGGACTAATTTCCTGTGCGGCAAATGCTTTTTGTCTTGCAAGAACTTTGGTGATAACATCTTTCAGTTCGTTCAAAGCTTCAACAAACGCTACTTCTGATTGTGATTTACCCATCCTTGCCATAGCTTCGGTTGCCTTGTTTCCTTCTATCTCTGTAATCTGCCCACCACCCTTCAATGTCTTGTAGGCTTCCATAAACTGTTTACCCTTGATCTGATCGTATACAGTTCTGAAATCAGCCCCTGCCGTTGCTGGGATAAGACCACCAAGGGTCAAAACATTAGGCACACCGATAACTTGCGGCATTCCCTCATGGTTGATTGCTTTGTCTAGTAACTCCATCATATAGGCGTGTGCTTCGATAGAATCTGGCAACGCCAACCTCGTCTTGGCAATTTCTTCTGCTCTTATTGCCGCAGTTTTTTTGACTTCTGTGGTTTTTTCTATGTAGGGAACTTTTTCTGTTTCCTTGAGAGTGACAGGAGCGGAAAACTTTTCTTCTCCACTTGGTGATATAATTTTTTTCTCTCCACCTAAATCTATACTAAACCCTTTTGGCCCCTCTCCTTCCCAATCTGATAGAGCGGTTGGATCGTTCTTTTTTCTCAATCCCCTTTTAAATTGAAAATTTTTCATCTTAGAGCTTGGATCTACCCTAGTCATCGCATCAAGTTTTGCCTTGAGAAGTGGAATGTCAGGATGATCTGGATTTTGTTGTTCCAAAAGCCTTAAGTGCTGTAACACCCTTCTATACTCTCCCATTCCCTTGCCATACTTTGACTCTGCTTCAATCTGTTGAAGCTTGTACATATTTTTTATTCTTTCCTGCTCTGCAAACCCAAGTTCACGGGGCTTGGATAATTGTGCGTATGTTTGCAGTCCACTGCCAAGCCCAGACTTTAACGCTCTAAAGGCTGAATAAGGATCACGGGGATTATTAGTAAATCCTGAATCTGGGTCTGCCATGCTAAAACCAGCCATAGCCATAGCTAACGCTAGGTTTGGGTCTTGTCTTGTTTTACCCAACATTGACTCAACACCTTCGCCAACACCACTCCCGACATCTGACAACACTCCACCAACCTTGCTACCAAATGCTTTGACATCTTTCCAGAACGGCCCCCACTGGTTAACAGCCATTTGTTTTTCATGTGGCTTAAGCAAACCTAGCTCGTCCATTGCCTTGGCAGAAGCTCGTTCCGCTTGATCGTTCTGGTTCTCTATGTATTCACGATTTTTTGCTTGAACATCAAAATCAACAGAACCACCAAGAGGTGTGTTCTGTGGGAATTTGCCGCCACCACTACCAAGCCTGTACCGTTTTCCGTCAATCTCTTCGGTAACATGACCCATTCCACTGGCAGGATAATATTTTCTCATATCAACCATGCTTCTCTCCTATCCTAAGACACCACGCATTCTATTAAGACCACCGTAATTCATAATTTCTGGCCCCATTCTTTGAGCCATTGCATTCTGAAAATAATTGCCTTGCGGAACTTGTTGCATTGCTCCTACAGCCCCACCAATGTTTGCGGCTGGTAATAATGGTGGCGGTTTCTGTTGCTTTGACTGCCCCATTAAACCCATTCCCATTTGAGCCAATGCCAACGGGTTCGCACCCCCAGCACCACCCATTGCACCGCCTAGACCACCCATTGTCGCAAGTTGGTTCATCGGCCCAAGCTGTGAGGCCAAACCTATATCCATCGCACTCAAACCACCACCCATTCCACCCATTCCACCACTACCCATTGCCCCTATTAGAGGGTGGGCATAAGAACCAGCCATGCTAGACGAGGTAGCAGGATTCATAAAACTACTAAACCAGCTAGGGTCAAACGTCATAATATTTCTCCTTTAAAATTATCCAATACTTCCTTCACCACCAAAAGCTCCAAGCAAACCGCCAGACAATGACGGCATCCCCATCGGAACATTACCGAAACCCATACCACCCATATTCATACCAGCAGAATCAAAACCACCACCAGAAAAAGGGGCTGGCATCGGAATCATTCCACCCAAATAACCACTGGCATATTTTTCGTATGGGTTAGAGAAACCAAATCCCATCTGGTTCCCGTACATTCCGTACATTGGTTGGTTAAAATTCATATTATCCAAACGCTCCAAGTAAACCACCAATTCCTGCCGCAGCCAATAAATAAGGATTAGAGAATGCCATCGGCCCAGCACCAAACGCACTGTACAGCCCTGCACCACCTAATGCACCGCCTAAAGCCCCCATTGCTCCACCACCCCCTGCTCCCCGTCCAGACGGCATTCCTGTTGCCGTGGAAGTACCAGACATACCAAGGTTACCGCTTACGAGGTTGTGGTACTGTGCTAGTTTTGCCGCTTCAAGGTTTTGCTCGAAGTTATGTTGTGCGATTGCTTCTTCTATATCAGCCTGACCGAATCCTCTTCTCTCTGCACCAATCTGGCTTAATACATTTTGAGCCTGTAACGGTTGTGCCATTATCGAGGGGTACTGTTGCAACCCCAAACCAAGTTGCTGGATTCTTTTTGCTTCAGCACCAAGTGCCTGATCGTATGCCCCACCAAATTGATCAGTGAGTTCTTCAGCCCTCGCACCCCTAGCGGCTTCTGCGATCTCCGCACCAAGCCCACGCTGATCCATCGCTCGTTGGAATTCTTGGTTCATCATATTTGCTATCAACTGATTCTTTGATGCCTGATGACCACCAAGACTTAAGCCTTGAACAATATCTCCACGGGTTGAACCGCCAAGATGACCAGCCTGTATCATCCCGAACCTATCCTGCGGTGCTGTGTTCTGTGCGTATTGCAAATCCATCTGGTTGGTCATTGCTTCTATGGCAGGATTGAAATAAGGATTAGCAAGAGGATCGCCAGCAAGCATCTGCGTCAATGCTGGGTTTGCGTCTACCGTTGGCATCAACGATGTATTCATTGCCCCAGTTAATGCGGCAGTACCATAAGGAGCTAACGCTGTTGCGGCATTGACCGTAGGGTTAGCACCAATTAATTCGTTATATGTATTCTGTCCAGAGGCAAGAAGATTTGAATACTGATTTCCACCAAGATAATTTATTATGTTTTCCTGTGCCTGTGTTTGCAGAGGATCAACAGGAGATATCGTTGGCGTTGGGAAATATTCTGGCCCAGCCCCTTGATACTGGGATTGTGCCAGCCCCATAATATCTTCCAAAAATGGCTTCTGTTCAGCCCACGGCTCACTCGTTGTCGTAGATGTCGTGTTTGCTGGTTGTGATTGTTGTCCACCGCCACCTTTACCCATAACTTACTCCTTTACTTTACTGAAAACTAAAACATCATTATTTTTATCACCAATACCTGAAAATCCTTTAAGGGTTGCTTCATGTTTCAATCCAATTCTCTGCAACCATTTATGTGCCACGCTTCTCCAGCCAATAGATAATGCCTGTACCCTGTGTGCCATATCGTTCTCGAACATCTTATCTATTAGCCCTGTAATAAATTTTGTTGTTACCCACCAATCTCTTTTTGTTATCTTGTCTGTTGCGAATAACCATATCGTTGCTACTTGTGGGTTTTCGTAGTAAGCACCACCTATCAACACTGGTTCTCTACTGCTATTAAATATTGTATATGATTCTCCACCCTGATTGATAATAGATTTTGCCATAGCGTCTTTTGTCTTATCAAATGTCAGTGCCGATGTTTCTGAAAAATCCGCATCCCTCATATTTGTACATACATAAGCACAATCAAAAAATGTCATTTTCCCAACTGGTAAATCTTTCCATTCTACAATTTCACCCATGCCCCTGCCGCATTAAAGAAATATATGCCCTCACCGCCAGCACTAGGGTTCCAGTTAGAACCATCCGCATAACGCAAGTCACCCTGTCTTGGTTTGTCTGGTGCAACATTCTGCACATCTAAGTGTCCCATAGAAACCTGATCAATGGCAAAACTTATTTTTGATAACTCGCTAGACACAAACCCCTCGTCATACTCGTTAGGACTTTTATTCGGGAAATACTTATTGAATGTTGCTTTTAAGTAATCAACCATCAGTCAACCCCGTTGGCTACGATATTCATCGCATAACTGTTTAATTTCCATCCAACATCAGAACTTGATTGGACTCTTAACGCTAGATACTTCCCAGACACGAGGCAGTCAACTTTGTTTTGAGTTTCTGGGTTGAAGGTTATCGGGGAAGACCAATCAGTTGATCCTTCTGGTGAGTTGGAACTCCCAACCCTTACCTCTATCTCCCCAGTAGGCCGTCCCGTCTTTTCCATGTTCAGGTGTACCTTTGTTACCAGCTTTATTTTCGATGGGTCATCCAAGTGAAGACCAGTTCTCTCGACATAAGAATCAAAATCAGAGGAATCAAATTGATTTGTTGTGTCCATTAAAAACAATTTCGTATTACCAGCATCTGCCAACATCAACCTACTAGCCGCTGGGTTGTATACCCTGCTGTCCCACTCATCCAAGTCATCATCCCATGCCCCAGCTTCAGTCCAGTCCAAGTCATCGGACGGATTCACGATACCCTTTTCTATATGAGGAGTATTTGGCAGTTCTCTTACACCAAAAGTGTTTTCCTTGTAGTTCCATATTACCGCTTCATTCGGGAAAATATTGCCAGCCGTTGGATAACAAATCCATACCTCTCCATGAGGCTGGTTCAACGCACAAAAACTATTACCGTAGTAGGCGGTATCAATCGTATTATAAATATACCTTCTCATTTTTTTAGTTGTTATCGACTTGACGCTTTGCCCATCGCACAAAACCAAATCATCAGTCCCGAATATAACCAGACCTATTTCTGTTTCAATCATAGAGTGTTTTGACAAAGCACCAAATTCCTCACTGATCGAAAAAAATCTAAAAATAAATGGTGGCCCAATATAATTTGCTCCCCATATAGCATCTTCTTTTGCTATCACAAATGTGTCTTTTAAATGCTTCCCATTTAATATAGCTCCATTTGTCGATGCAATATCGAACTCACCAGCGTCCTTGGTTGCATCGGTTGCATCCCAAGAAGTTGGCACTGCGTTGGTTGCACTGCCATGACTCCATTTAAAAAGTCTTGGGTTCTCCGTGGTAGAACCACCAGAGGTGACCGATACGTTCATGGCTATAAGGAAGTTTTTAAAGCCCGATATAGCCTTACACTTGTATCCCGTAGGCCAATTGGATAGATCCTGAAGCAACTGGGGAGTCGCAAAATTAACTGGACTCCACATTTGAGGCACATCGCCAGAATTGTTTAGTATTCCTATGCCACCAAATACCAACCCAGTCCAATCCTGCAATGTAGTTGATGCGTTGTAAGCACCAGAGCTTCTGGTGATGTTCTTGTGTGTTCCAGATGCGGAACCTTGTGTAGCGTAAACTGCGGCAGAACCACAGTATACCCAAAGTGCGTCAGTTGATGTTTTTATTGGGAGTAAAAAAAATGGTGGTACGGTTGGTGTCCCCAAGGCTGGTCTATGCCCAGTGAACTTCTGTATGGAATTTTCAAAACAACGAACATTCAACCCATCAGACCATGCGTTAATCGGAAGGTCATAAGATGGCTTGTCTTTAATTATTCCGTACTGTCCCAAGTTGTCTACGAACATTATTTTTTCCCTTTAGTGATTAGATGGGTCACGATCATCGATACGTCCCTTTCTATCCCTGATAAATCTTCCTTACGAACTACGGTTTGTTCGAGTGCCGTAATTCTGTCACTTAGTGTATCTGAGGTTTTCCAAATTCGCTTGGTGATGAAAGCCCCTGCTAGAGCCAAACTTCCTATAAGCATCTCAGATAATTTATCCATTTAAGATTCACCGTTTTTTTCTTTGGCCTGATGAGTTCTAATATTTTTAATCTTATCTGCTTTTCTTTGTTCAAGACCAAGTGTTAAATCATTAATTCTCACATGTAGGGACGAAATATCTTGCTTATACTCTTCTCTAGCGACCAGAGTATGTTTGACCGTATCAACTCGCCTATCAAGTTCATGTATTAATTTAGCATTAAGTCGTTCTGACTCTCGTGTGGTATCAGCATCTGCTTTATCTTTTTCCAAGGCATCTATTTTGCCAGTTAGTCTATTCGCTACCCACCCACCTATTGCAATGAATAAAACCCATAAGTTCTCTAATATTTTTTCCATATGTAGTTTTCCGCATAATTTATTTATCTTTTTTGCCGCAATACTTACTAAGTCCACATCTAGGGCAAACTGGATAAAAGTAACCGCATATGTGAATCATATAGAGTGCATTTCTCTCAATATATTTATATTTGCAATGGCTACAGATTACTTTATCCGCACCAGTTGAGTGTTCCTGCACCAAATCCATAGCCTAATACCGCTTGAACAATTACCATAATTATCACGAAACAACACCGAGTTCTGATATCATCTTTCACTCTTGCCGCCCAAAATTTTAATCAACTCTTTAACGCATTCGATTAACTTGTCTAGTTTTTTTACGATGGTTCTTAATAAGTTTTCACTTGGTGTATCGGGCATCTATCCATACCTTAAACCAGTACAATAATGCTATCCAAACAGAAAATAAGAATCCTTCTACATAACCCAAGTCATTCCATATATCTAAAACATCCATATCAGTGTATGCGTGACATTGCTATTACATAGGCAACGAATAAACTAACTCCAATAGCTAACGCACCGCCAAGTATCCAGAGAAATATTTTCACGAATCTACACTAACCCAACTAGCAGTATCTTCATCCCACCTATAGTGCTTTCCATCATCTGGCACTGGTGTTGGTGCTTCCCATTTACAACTATCTTCATTTAATTTCCAAGATGAATAAGAAGGTTTAGGAGCTATGAAAGCATCTCTTGCTCTATCGTAAGTGTAACCAACCCCTGCATAATTTTTACGCAGAGCTATGCCATCGTCTGGAGTATTAGAATTAGGAGCATAGTGAACTCCCCCCCGTGTGTTATAAGAGGTTTGTACCCACATAAATGGATCACCAAGTTTGCCACTGTCGATATAATCTTGTTTCACAACGTGAACTTGTTGGACTATGCCATCTTTATCTATTTCTGCAAAATGACTCATTATTTATTCCTTATTATTGGAATTTGTAGCGGACTATTACAATGCCTGAACCGCCAGCCCCAGAAGATCCACCCCCGCTATCAGCGGTTCCTGAACCTCCACCCCCACCGCCTGTATTAGCAGTACCAGCGGTTGCTGCACCTGTGTGATGCCCTGCACCACCGCCGCCATTTCCACCAGCACCTCCTGTGGCTATGGAACCATAACCGCCACCACCCCCGCCACCAGCACGAACGACAGCCGAACCTGTTATACTAGAACTGCTTCCAGCCCCACCGACACCACCTTGACCAGATACTGTATTACCAGCAGCTCCTACAGCGGATGCTCCACCCCCACCACCACTGGCATATGGGGAACCGAGTTTACCGTTACCGCCAGCGTATCCTTGACCTCCTGACCCTGCACCCCCGTAAAACTGAGTACTACCATCACCTGCTCCACCTCCTCCTGATCCACCTGACGCTCCAGCACCTGATGGATAGTCTCCTCCACCGCCTCCTCCAGTCGAAACAATGTCTGTTATAGAAGCGTGAGCAATTGATGAATTTGCACCATTGCTTCCACCAGCAGCTCCACCAGCCCCCACTGTTATCGCATAAGATACTGCGGTTACAGCAAAACCTGTAGCAGTACGATAACCTCCTGCGCCACCTCCTGCTCCCTGTGGGTTATTTCCACCACCGCCACCCGCTATTACAAGATATTCAATCACCGCATCAGATCCTAGAGTAGTTATTTCAAAGGTTCCGTTAGACGTAAAAGTTCTGACTCGGTAATCTCCGTCAGTGGCTAACGATCCACCAGTTGCAACCATGCCAACATAATGAACCCAAGTAGCACCACCTATACCAGTAACAGTTGAAGCAGTAGCTCCGTTGTATGTTGCTATATTATCTTCAGCTACGCCATTTATAGTTGCTAAATCTGGCATAATTTTCTCCTATGCTAATGTAACGTAATCAGGTGATGGGCAAAAATATATCATATCTGCGTGGACAGCGAAGCCTACCGTTCTGACAACATCACCACTTCCAGTAGGTTTAGTTTCTGTAATCGCACCCAAAGTTCCACTCACATAAAGAGGAACTCCAATAGTCCAGTTCCACGAATCATCCCTTACAAAACTACAGGGCAAGGCTACATTCATAGCTTGCGTATCTGTTTTTGCTTCTAATGCGATACCCAATAAATTAATAGAAGTGCCTGTAGCATCTGAATCGGCTTCTAGCCACTTGCCACCACTTCCCATATAAACTAAATCCATTATTGTTGAGGAATATCCTGATGCAAACGTAGTTGTTTGGGGGCCAACAGCCGTATGATCTACGTCTGGAGAACCATCAAGAGATAAAGCACCATCTTTACCAACAGCAAGATGTTCTCCGTCAATACTTCCAGCGGCGTAATGTTCCGAATCTATTTGGTCATCTCCTATGTGGGCATTATCTATACTCCCATCAACATAGTGATCTGAATCAATAGATTCGTTTTTGATTGCAAGAGCCGAACCATCTGCTCTTGTATAATTAACACAAGTCACCACATTTGCCGCTGTAGCAAAAAACTCACCTACGTCACCAGCCACAGTTGTGATAGCCGCTCCTGATGGAAGGTCTAACGCCCCACCAACGTGAGTCATAACTAATGCCCCAGCAAATTCCAAAAAGAAATGATGATTAGCCGCTACCGTCATATCATTGAAACCAGTTGTACCAGTTACAATATAATAATTACTTCCAGCGGTAATAACTAACGGATCGGCTGAAGCTATGTCAGCCCCTTTTAAATCCCTATGTGCAGGGAAACCTCCTGCGGTACTACCATCGTGAACTACCAGTACATCTTTATCCGTATCTACCGTTACTTCTCTTACAGCACCAGTAAATGATGAATGTTGAGAAGTTGTTCCACCTCTTAATTGTAATAGTTTAGCCATTATGCAACACTCCCAAAATCCATTTGTAAGTTAGCACCACTAATAGTGCCACAGTTAGTAAGATTTTCATTATCGCAATCTAAAGCACCGCCCAAAGTAGGTGAGGTATCATCTTCTACGCTTCCTATTCCTGCTGTAATAGAAGCCCAAGATGATCCGTTATAATACTTAAGAGTATTGTCCGAAGTATTAAAAAATAAATCTCCCTCATCCAATGAAGATGCAGGATTTGAAGAACCAACTCTATATCTTTCTGCAAAACTAGTTACTCCTGCAACATTTGTTGCCACAGTTGTTACATTCGCTGAAATACCAGCTACCGTTGTTACATTCGCTGAAATTCCTGCTACCGTTGTAACATTTGCAGATACTCCTGCGACTGTAGTTGTGTTCCCCGATATACCAGCAACCGTAGTTACATTAGCAGAAATATTAGCTACAGTTTCCAGATCATCAATTACGCCTGTTGCACCCAACGCATCCATATCAGCAATAACCCCTGACGCACCGAGCAAATCCATATCGGTGATTACTGCTGGTATTGCTAATAATGCCATATCTGTTATTACGGCAGACTCTGCAAGCAAAGCCATATCTGCAACTACAGCAGAAGCCGCTAATGTATTTACGTTTGCTATCGCATCAGCAACAGTAGTAATGTCTGAACCTGAACCAGTAGACAACGCATCAGCAATAGAACCTAAATCTTCTTTGTATAAAATATTTCCAGCAACAACATTTATGTTTGTTTGTTCTGCATCGGTAGGAGTCAGTTGTAACCAAGTAGTCGTTGCTAGATCGTAGACATACATTACGTTGGTAGACGTATTGAAATATAAAGCACCGTCAGCTAAAGCATCTCCGTCATTATCCAAAGTTGGGGCCGATGACTTGCTACCTAAATACGCATCGTCAAATGTATCCAACACTGCATTACAGGAAACTACATCTGCCGCTGTTAAAACAGCTTTAGCCGTGGCAATGACTGCTTGGGCAGTAGAAATAGTAGCTTGGGCGGTAGCCGTAGTAGCTGAAGCCGCCGCCGCCGTTTCTGATGCTGGAACCGTATTTTCAGTCCACGCTATTTGCCCAGAACCGTTTGTCGTTAAATAATCTGTGTTATCGCCATCCGCTATAGGCCACTTCTGCCCGTCTAGCACTATCTCTCCAGCACCATTAGGAGTTATTGTTAAATCTCCATCGGTATCAGTCGAGGTTATTGCGTTACCATTTATAGTTATATTATCAATTCTTGCCTCTGTACAAACTGCATTGGTTCCTATCGTAACACCGTCAATAGTGCCAGCATTTATATCTACAGAATTTGAAGTATTAAATGCAAACGGAAGTGTGATCCAACCCGATCCATTATAAAACTTCCATAGGCTGGCAGATGTGTCACGCCATACGGTTCCAGTTTGCGGAGTAGATGGTGCGGAAGATCCATTATGAATAGTAACAACCGCTTCATCAACATCGGGGAAAGATGCCTTGACGGTTGCCTTGATTAAACGCAAGTGATCATCGCCAGCCGATTTTAGATCACTGCCTACTGGGTTTGTAGATACAAGCGAATCAATATATGTTCCAGTTTCTAATCCCATCTTATTCTCCTAATTTTCTACAACAACCGTCCACGTTGTTGACGCTTCTGTTACGTCAGTCCAAGTGGTGGATGTTTCTGATGTGGTAGTCCATGTTGTCATTATCCAACGTACTGATCGCCTCTAACCGTTAAAGCACTGCCTGAAGCACGGTCACGATCATCCTCTTTTTGTACTGCATCAATTGTTTCAGTGAACAACTTTGCATATTTCATAACACCTTCGTTGTGTTCACTGTAGGAATTCAGTTCTATCAAGGATGCGTAAAGCAACGCATCTGGATTAGCGGTAAGCATAAAGTTTGTTGTGGCAGAGTCCGTTAGCTGTGCTGGTGATTGCCAGTACAGCATCTCCATCTCGTAAACACCGTCAGGCTTGGGGCCGATACGCAACTCATCTCCTGCTATCGAGTACGCTCTTGGCATACCAGTCTGACTACCAGCCCAACGCTCATCCATCTGCTCTGGTGTCAAGAATATTAAATCTTTTAACGGACTGGTGTTAAGTTTAAAACTACGCATCTGTAAAAAGTTTGTAGGTAGCCCGTAATAATTTTGGCTTGCCACGGTATTAGCCGTTACCCTCGTTTCCATTTTGCGAATACGAAGATTCCTGTTTACCCTTAACTCCGCAAGCTTTATAAAATCTGGGATCAGTGAATCAAGATCAGTTCTCTTGCTCCAGTTTTTTACAGCCGTTTGCAATTCTGCATAAGTTCCGATAGCCATTTATATCCACTTGCCCCCAGTGCGAAAGTATTTATTGTCTGGATCGTTAAGCCATTGTTTCATTTTTTTCTTGTCAAACCAAACTCCGTCCTTCATCAATTGGTCTATAATTATATTAGGTATGGTAGCGACTTTTGTCCAACCTTCTTTGTACTTCATGTCGCTGTTTTTTTGAGTATCGAAGTCGTTGCGTTCTTCCTTGTTCAATTCAAGAATAGATGCAGTGTCCTGCGTACTCTCGACAACCATTTTTTCATCTATGTTATCCCAATGATACTTTTGGTTTACTTCGCTCATAGACCATCCCCTATCAATAAATAAAATAGTAAACTTAAAATAATTAATCCAATTGATAATCTCATAAAAAATAGGTGGTGGTTGGTACGCCCAACCACCAAAGCGGTGGGTAACTAATCCACAGGGAGAACAGGAGTGCCGAAGCACTCTCTGGGAAAGTCCCTTTTACGAGGTTGTAAGATCAGCAACTTTTCCTGAACTTTTTTGCTGTCTTGCTTCCAACGTATATTCAACTAACATATGAACCTTGTCGCTATCTCCAGATTTTGCAAGCTTCTCTTGCTTGAAAGGACGGAGATAGTTTACAGACCACATATCTTTTTGTACAACCATCGCTGTTCTATCTCGACTGAAACGTGAAGGAATAATTTTCACTTCACCCCAATCTGAAATGTACAGATCAGCCGCTCCAAGAATACTAGCTTGACCTTTAGATCCAGCCGTATCCCTGTATAGAGTTGCTATCCCTGCAAACGCAGACAGTTTTGCTTTGTTAAATGGCCCGACAATAACGCAATCGGGTTCACCGCCCTCTGTGAAACAGGATTGGAGAACAGTTTTTAACAGGGCAACAGTAAATGCTCTTTGCGTGGCATCGGTTACAACATACGTTGAACCGTGAACCGCACCACCAGAAGCATTTGTTGAAACCCAAGACTCAAAACCTCTGAGCTTCCTTGCGGCAGATCCACTTCCTGTTGTGCCTTCATGCTTGCCACAAAGATCAGTTTCCATATCTCGCTTCAACTCTTTTCCTGCTTTTGCGAGAAGGTAACTTAGCTCTGATTTGCCACGCCCAGCCTTAATTGTGCTATTTGCCGTACCAGTCACAAGAACTACTTTCTTGGAAATCTGGGTACGGTTAGTTGGACGAGCCGTTGGTGTTTGTGCTTCAGCGGCTGAGTCATCGCCTTCTATAACCGCATTACTAGCGGCGGCGGCTAATTCATCTGTCTGCCACTCGTGTAAAGTACTAGTCGATTTACCACGCCCAATATTTGCCATAAAGGGTGTCATAGTTGGACTAATATTATAGATCACGTTGGTGAGGTCTTCCCTCGCTCCAACAAGATCATAGGTATCATAAGTATTACTAGGTTGTGCCATATCAATTACTCCTAATCATCTAACATATCGTATATTAAAGAAGCCCCATCGTCAACAGATCCAGACTTCTTCAGTCGTTTCATTTTATCAGTAGATTGTTTTCTACTAACATCGCCTTTGCTCTTAGCGACACCAGACTTTACATATTTAGGAGTTCCAGCCTTGACCCTCTTCTTTGATGGTTGCGAGGTTTGAATTTTGTCGTACATCATTGCCTTACGCAATACCACCATAGAACGATGATCAGTCAACATGGATAACTCGTCTTCTGTAAAGCCTTCACCTACGCCATAAGTTCTAACTTCCTTGCTTACCTTGTCATCCCAGTCTGGCATAACACCAAGGAGTTTTTCCTTCCCTTGATCAACCAGTTGATTGAACTGTTGCGTCTGTTGGGCTTGAGCTTGGTAAGCTAGGTTTTGTTGTTGCTTATGACCGTCTTCGATTGACTTTTCAAGTTCACGCATTTCATCTCTGCGTTGCATGAAAAGCATTGAGTCATCCTCTCTAAGCTTGTCCCAGTCAATTTGCTTGTATTGAGCCAATTGCTTGGATGCTTCAGTTTGGACTTGCCCAAGAGCTTGAGCATACTGTTGCCGTTCCATTTGAATCGCTTGGGCTTGTCCTTCAAACGCCTTGCGTTGTTCAGCCAGTTCGGTTGTCTTCTTCCTGTAATCAGAATCTTTTTGGTATCCAGATTTAAGTTCATCCAGAGTCACATCCGTGTCTTTACCATCTACCTTGATGGTGTACAATGGAGTTTCCGTCTGATCTTCTCCTTCTTCCTCTTCCTCTGATTCAGGTTCGACAGTTTCTTCTTCCGAAACTTTCGTTTCAGTAGTTTCTTCTTTCGATGGTTCAGGACGAGTGGACTCGTATTGATCCTTCTCTTCCTCTTCCACAATAGACAGTATCGCAGTGGACGCTGATTCTACTGTTCCATCTTGGTCTGGTAAAGTTCCCCGTTCAGGGTTGACTGTTTCAGCCATGTTGCACCTCTAAGGTAAAGTTTAAATTAAGGATTCCTTTCGGGTTGTCCTTTTTGGTTCCGATTCCCTTATCTGTTGGTCAGCCATGACCCCAGTAAGAAAAACACTTTTTAATTCATTAACAAAATCTCCAAGTATTTGCAACTTTTTATATGTTATCTCACGCAATTCATTATCAGTTGCCTCGCTATTCATCCATTCGTTCATATAACCATCGGTCAACGTCTGGATGGTTTTCTTGAACACATCACTTTCTATTATTCTTTTCGCTTCCTGCCCGTCTGTCGATTCCTTTTCTATTCCCATTCTATCTATCTCCTAGTACCCCAAGCCTTTTGTTAAGATCGGGGAAGTGTGGTGGTGTGATTATAGTGTGTTCCCTTGGGAAATTATACATACTGTGTCCCATGTTATTGTAATCCTCTGGTGTTAGTTCCTGAAACCCCAACAACTTGGCTGTTTCCCTGTAATCTCCTTCCGTTTCCCAAGGAGCTTTATATTTTTTTACATCCTCTGGGAGTAAAAATCTTTCCTGAACATTCCTAGCTTCCATTTCTCCCTTGGACTGCCAAGAAGCAAGTTCTGGTTTTTCCCCATACATAGCAACCTTCGCTATGTCATTGTGATCCTGTATAGCCTTTCTCTTCCATCTCTTCAAATCTTTGGATGGAGAATCTGGTGTTATTCCAAGATGTTCCTGCATCCATCTTCCAACTTTCTTTTTATCGTGCAACCCATAACCAGCTAAAGCTTCAATCGTTGCATTGTCAAGCATATTCCAGAATTGGTCAAAGCTTGGCTTCTTCTGTTTTTTGCCAAGTATCCCAAGGCTTTCGTTTGCATCGTTATGTGCATTCAAATAACCTATCCATTGCTGTACCAATTCATTCGCTCCACCCTGTTGCTGTATTCTTTCTGGGCTGTTCATTTTAAAATGACCTTCAGCCCAAGGTTGACCGAATTTTGGTTCTTTGAATTCAATCCCGTGTTGCAATTCATGCAACATTACAGAGTGTAATTGTTTCTCTGGGTCTAATGACATTTTAGCAGATGGCGAAACACCTGATTGCTTAATAATATCATCTAATACAACAGTTCCGAAAGGATTATCTCTTTGTTGTCTCCCAAACGATGCCAAGACATCGCCAGTTCCCTCATGCCTTAAAATCTGTGCGTTACTCAAGGTAGGATAATTACTATACAAATCTGGGTGATGCAATAAGTCGCTAACCCTTGGTGCGTCTGGATGCAATTGACCGCTATATTTATAAAACTCGTCACTTGCAATCTTCGGGACATCAGGCATCAAAACACTTGGCTTCATGCGAAATCTTGATGACGCATCATCTATCTCAAACTTCCACACGCCATCGTTATCCTTGAACCAGCCCGTCTTTCTCCAAGTAGCATAAGGACTGTCCCACTTGATTTGTTCCTTCGCAACCTTCAATGCTTCCTTGTCCCTGCCAACAGCCTTCGGGCCGCCAAACATACCCATGACACTAGATTGAGGTTTCGCACCTTTAGCCACGCTAGTACCAGTTCCCATGCCAGCAAAGTTCAAACCGCCTTCAGCAAGCTCCCCAGCAGAAATAGAAAACGGTTGTCCCTTTGCCATAGAAAGCATTCCTGCTGGAAGTTTGGACATACTGTGAAACCATTCGGGTGCAGTCCAACTGCCATCTTCCTTCACAGGCATAAGCATCGGTCTATTCTTTGTGGACGGATCGAAACCAAGCAGACTTGTTTGCTGTGTCAGCGTTGGGATCGGATTCCCGTACATATCGTATTGCACTAGCTATCCCCCAACAACAATATAAAATACCTTCGACACTGCCCAACCACCCATGAACCACCAGAAGTTTTTTAAATTAAAGTTATCCATTTTGTTTCTCCTACCAAAACATTATTAATTTGGCTCTATCGTTTCTAACTATGTGGCCTTGCAAAGTAATTCTATACTCATCCTTCTTGTATTCTTTATAACTTGCTATCCTGTGCAACTTCTTGCCATCGTGTATTACCATCTCGCCTACTGAATACGGATAGTAACCATCCTCGAAATCCATTCCACCACCGCCAGTGGGTAACATGACTGGCAGTGTAAACGCACTTGCATCCCTGTCACCTAAATCTAAAGTGATATGTGGGTTATCGAAATGCCAATTGCCAGAAACAGATAACAACTTTTCATCCGATGGGAATATATGAAACGCTGGAAGAGCTAAAGATGATTCTAAAAATATCTCTTCTCCCATCTCTCGCCCAAGTACCTCGCCAACCTTATCGTACAAAGGCTCAAACTCTTTCATCAGTATACCGTTATACTTCCAAGCACCTAAGAAATACTCTGGTGAGTTGCCATCGAGATAAGCAGACTTGCCTAAAGTGAAAAACGGAAAGTCATCTGACCTTGACTCCCATGAATCTTTTAACTTCAACACTGAATCAGCAACCTGATCCATCGGGTAATCTACCTTCACTCTTTTAATTTTGTTTTCTTTTTTTAAAGTTAGCATGGTAATTAAGGTGCAAACAATGGCTTGTTCTGAATAAATCTTTCGTATGCACCAAGTTTCTTAAGTTTGTTTATGTCCTTGTCTATTACTGCCCTAGCTATCTCCATTTGTTTTTGAGCGGATGGATCAACTCTACCTGACAATTCTGGCATTAACAATTCAACCTTGCCAGCTTTCTTGTCAACACGATGCGGAATACCGTGAGCATCCCACTTACCTATTCTGCCAGTCTTCGGATCGATAAGCTTGCTCACTGTGCCGAAGTCATGGTAAGGATATTCCTTTGCCATCTTGTTGAAAAAATAATCAAACGATCTACCAGCTTCATCCAATGCCGAATCTGGAAGGTCATGCTTAACTGCCTTCCTGAATATCTTATCGTGAAACTCTCGTGCGAATTCTGGCCTTATCTGCCAAACTTCAGTAATCTCATTAGTGTTAGGATTATACTGCTCTGACTTTCTCATCTTATGTTGAAAATTTTTAACATAATCCCTGTGTACTGTTGGTGCAACAGCTTCCCATCGTGCCTTGATAGATGTCCACACACCAGCTTGTGCCTGATGCGGAAGAATCTTCAACGCACTCGCTACATCCTGCGTCATAGCCTGAAGATACTCAAATTGATTTTTTGTAATACTGTCTTGTGTAATCCTGCCAGCCTTGCCCATCCACCGATCCATTGTTGCCCTTAACATATCTTCCTTTGACACTGGAAGACCAGCACCGTGACGAGTATTGATTGCAAAGGTTGGTATCTTTAACGATTCGCCTACGTCCCAAATTGTTTTATCACCGCTCCACAGTGGCCCAGCCTTTTCCCTTAACAAATTGGGGAACAAGCCAGCGTGTGGCTGTTTGCCTAATGCCCACTGGTTCATCAGGTTAGCACCGTACTTTGAATTCAAATCAACGCCAGTCATTGGCGAAGCAAGTGCCGTATTGTCTATTGCGAAGCCAACATTCCTTGGATGCCACCAATCACCAAAAGCTCTGCCACCACTAAAGTACCAATCCCAAGCAGGAACACCCTCTTCAGCCATCGATTGCATCTTGCCTAGCTGTGCTGGCATTTTCGCTTTTGTTACCGACAAGTCCTGCGGTGAACCTCTAAAAACTTCCTTCCCCCTATACTTTCTAGTTGGAAATTTCTTTAACGCCTCGCCTAGTGGTTTTCTACCGTATTTTAAAACAGTTCCACCAAGCATACCCAGCGGAGTGAATTCGGAAGCACCCATCACTCCCATCAACGCATCTTGTTGTAATGCATTTAAGCCACGCCCATGATTAGGACTGCCCTGCCAGTACCCAGAAGGTCTACGCTCTGGTTGAACTCCACGATCATACCCAAGATCACTTCCAAGCTCTGGATAGTTTTCCCTAAAAAACATTTCAGCTTCTTCAGGTGATCTTGGCTTCATCCCTTCGATCATCGGCATCATCGGGTCAATGAAAAATGATCTCAAGTCACTTCCAACCTCGCCCAATACCGTTGGTATCGTTCCACCCTCGCCAAACCAAGGGACTTCTTCTTCTGGTGGCCTATAACCTAGTACAGTTTCCATTTAATAAACGTAGTCCTTTTTAGGTTTAGGTTTCTTGTCTTTCTTCGGCTTGCTTGGTTTTGTTTTCTTTGTTTTTTTCATATATCTCCTCTATATATTCAGCACCTAGATTACCAATCAAAGAGCCAGCGGCTGATACTACGAAAGAACAACCCATCTGGGTTACTAGCATTATCACTAGCAGTAACCTCACGATCCAAGCTTAACGGCTCGATCTGTCAAAGCTTCCATCTGCATCTCTGCTGATTTAAGCTGATTCTCTTCCCGTTGCATCTGCATCTCTGCCATTAGTTTTTGCTCTTCAAACTTAAGCTTCTCTTCTTCAATCTCAAGCTTCTTCGCTTCAAGTTTTAGCTTCTGCATATCAACTTGCACCTTCATCGCTTCGACTTGTTGCTTGCCAGCTTCTGGATCTTCCTGCTGTTGCTGTCCTTGTGCCTGACCTTCATCGGGATCTGTAATGTACTCCTCGATGTTCTTCAAGCCCATGTTCATACCAATCTCTTTAAGCGTATTGAAAACATTCTTGGGAGTTACCAGCAAGCCCATACCACCAGCGGCAATAATCTTTTCCTGTATCGCAACCAGCGACTGCAAGTGTACCAAGTTCTGATCACGGTTACCGTTGCCAAGCCCTACCCTTACAGTGAAGTCGCATTGTTTTTTCCAGCTTGCTGGATCAACATCAACCCATTTGTTTCTCAACATAACAACCTTCGACTTGTCAGAATGTTTTTGAAGTAATTCATAAATTCTTTTGTACATCGCACTGATACCAGTTTCAGCGAATACTCTTGCGATCAGTTCTATCCTAGCCTGACTCGACTGCATCTGCTGAACGTATGCGGTTGCGGTAGTTTGCTGTAGCACGTTAGCATCAAGACCTTGGTTGAACTTTGTGATACCCGTGCGGCTATCCCTTACCGTATCGATATAGTTCAACATCTCGTATGGAGATTTACCAATGTCTGGAGCGTCCAGTCTTCTGACTGCTCCCATCTCTTTCACCCTGACAACTCCAGCAGGACGATTCGTTAACAGATCATCCATGTTCACCCTTCCATCAAGGCACTCGAAGCGTCCGTTGTTAAGGTGGTAGATGTTATCGAGAATGTTTCTCCATAGCGTTGACTTGATCAACTGCAAGTCCATCACGATATCAGCAATGCTGAATCCGTAAAACTTATGCGGCATAGGCAACGGACATATATTCGTAAACGGAATAGCGTCAACCTCTTCGTTAAGGATAATGCGATCACCCGTCTTCCATACTTTTCTTATTTCCGTAATCCCGTTACCGCTCCAGTCGCAACGAATGTATGCCTCATCAATCCATATCTCACGCATTGACGGATCGGATTCATCGCCTTCCTGTTGCATCTTCGAGGATGTCCCGTCAAGAAAGTTTCTTGCAATATATTCCTGATCGAACCGCTGATCAGATTCAGATACATATTCTTCTGCGTCATCGAACCCAAGCTCTATCAACTGACCGACAGTGTACCTAGTCCTATGGCAGACAAAGTTAGCTTCCTCGATTGTTCTTGCTGTTCGTGAAATATAAAACTCTTCTGGTGCGACAACTTCGATATCAACCTTGCCACTGTTAACCTTCCGCATGATTGTTACGTTATGCTCTGGCGGTATCGACTCGCTCATAATAGAACTATCGATCATTGCTTCCTCATCCATCGACTCAACTTGGATAGAAGCATCGCCACCGATAGCCGTATGTTCCACAACTTCAACTGCATCGTCCATAACCAGAAGCTGAAACTCTTCATCACTCAATCCCTCGTAAGATTCTCTCTCGACTTCCTCGTCTTCCTTCCAAACGATTTTAAAGATACCAGTCTTGGATAACAGTGCGTCCTTCATAACATCGTAGAGAAGTTTGAACCCGTCATTCTCACGGAAGAACACATAGTTGCAGTAATCGGTTGCCTGTTCTGCCGCCTCAACATCATCTGGGTTCTGTGGTTCAAAGCGTCCTATCTCGTCACCCGATCCAAATATCCTCATCAGTATCGGCATAGACCATTCGACAACATCCATGACATCCGTGGAAACAACTGAACTCCTTCCTTCCAGTTCATTACCAAACGGTTCACCGTTGTAATAATCAAGAGCCTTACGCCTCTGATCTTCTAGCTCACCGTTAAGACCACCTGATCCAACTTCACGATCAATAATTGAAATCAACGACTCATCTGTCATCTGTTGTTTTTTTCTTTTCTTAGCCATTATATCTTTTTCCTTTTTGTTCTTGGGTTGGGGGCTGGTGTTCTGTCTTCCATTGTTAGTTTCACCTTGCCAACATTATCCAAATCTCCACCGATCAATGAGTGCATTGCCGTGCGAAGTAACTTTATCTGTTCTTGTATCTCGTCCATCTGGTTCGATAGATCATTGTAGTGTGCGACTAATGAATTGATATCTGCTTGCATTCGTAAACTCATACTCACCTCTCCTTTATACCACAGCAACTTCCATCTCTGGCAGTTCACTTTTAAAGTTTAGTCCAGCGTTAAACGCAGACTCATGTGCCAGCGTTAAACAAAACGCATCGGCAAGATCAGGTGACTTCAAACCACGCTTCTTCATCGATGCCTTGTCCTCAACCTTTATCTTACCAGAGGAAGAGTATTCGTAGTGCGGCATACTTAGTTCAGCCACGAGTTCCTCACATCCCTCTGGTATTCGTACATCACGCCCTTGAAACCAGTTTCTTGCTTTAAACCATAACTCATCTCGTAGTCGCATATAAGTTTTCCCATCCGTGGATGGAGCTTCGCCAACATTGATTCCCCTAACTGGCAAACCCATCTCACACAGACGATCAACAACCCCACTGCCAAGACCAATACTGTCAACCAAAATCTCTTCAGGACGTTCATCCGCAAAGTTCTCCAATCGTTTCCATTCATTCATAACTAATCCGCAAGTCTGCATCAAGTCTTTATTCTGCCATACCATCAATGGTTCCATCACAGAGTTTGATCTTCGTTTGCATAGTGCAGTTTTATCTGAACCAAACCTTGCAACATCTAATCCCCAGATGACTGGGCGTGTTGGGTTAGGCTCGACATCTCTCGCAACAGCACTCTCTATCCAGCTTAACGGAATGACAGTGTCATCATCCTCTAACGGGAACTCGCCTTCAACTCTCACCCTGTATACATTGCTATCCGTTCCGTACTTGTCAGCCATCTCCTTGACAAAGTTTGGATCAACAAACTTCGCTTCTTCGCATCCAACCTTGAACGTAGTCCACCTTGCTCTATCAGAATGAAATGAATCGTAAAAGTATCCTGATGTCCGTGTTGGGTTGCCAGCCATAACAGTCTTAGCACCCTTAGAACTCATCGAACCACTACCAACAACAAACACTACCGATTCAACAGCACTTGCTTCATCAACAATGAACAACATATTTTCAGAATGGAATCCTTGGAAGGCTTCTGGTGTTTGCTTTGCACTGGTGCGACAAACAGCAAAAGAATCTTGTGGGGCAGTTGCAACTTCAAGTCTGTTCTGCGTCAACAAGAACATCTTCTGGAATTGCCTTGGCATTTTCCTGAACCACTTGCTGACCTCTGCCCAGAGAACATCTTGCAACTGATGAGCAGTTGGTGCGGTAATAGCAGTCTTCGCAGGGTAGCGAGTCATCTGCCAAAATAATATATACCAACTTAGTAAACTTGTCTTACCCACTCCATGCCCTGAACGTATCGATATTCTATCTTTCGTTACGATAGACTCCAGTGCTTTGATCTGCCACTTGTCAGGCTCTGCACCTAACACCTGACGGACAAACTCTACTGGATCGTTTCTAAGTGCAAGCAGTTTGTTTGCGAATGCATCAAGCTTTGGCTTCTCGTTCATACTTCACATAGTCCTCGACTTGTTTCAGGTGGTGAACCAGATCAACATTCAAGTCAACCTGATGCTGATGTTTCTCAACCATCATTCCCTTGATCTTAGCTAGAGCCGTGAGAGCCTTTGTCTTGTCGATTAACTTCACCTTCATGCTAAGACCATTACCATCGGACAACTGTATCATCTGGATCTCGTGAACAGCCCGTCTAAGATTGTCAGGCCATTCCTCTAAAGGCTTGTACTCGATAGAGCCATCAGGATTCATTCTAACGGCATCAACCATGTTAGCAGTAGCAACACAAGCAAGCTCCTCAACAATGCGTTCCTGTGCTATCTCAGCCTTCTCAGAGAGCTTATTCAACCGCTTCTCTATTGCCTTCTTGACTGACGGTTTCTGACGCAACTCATATCCTCTTTCCATTGGTGATCGCTTTGAATAGCCAGCCTTTATAGCCGCATCCGTAGCGTTCAACGTCTTGCAATATTCATCAACAAACTTTTGTTGTTTAGCTGTCATCGTTTAACTCATCTATCCCTGCCATTTGATAAAGTATTTTAATCTCATCGATTATAAGTTTTGTTTCTTCGTTCTTGATCCATAGTCCACCCTCTGGCTGTGTGCTGTCTGGAAATATAACTTCATAAATGCATTGAAGGTTTGCCATTGCTTGCAAATATTCTTTACACAATAATCTGTGTTCATCAACAGCTAATTGCATAGCGTGTTCCATTGAATTACTGTCTGGCATTCTCTATCTCCATTTTTGAATCCAACTAATTAATATCCATAGAACGGCTGAAACAATTAAAACACCACCAACAAACACTGCCAGTGTAATCAGTATATCACTCATCAGTAATCACTCGCTTCAAAATTTTTATCAATTCTCCCGTAATTTTGCAAGTCATCTTTTTCTTCTTTCAACAACTCTGACGGTTTATCGCTCTGGTAAATACTGGACATAGCTTCAGTGAACTCGTTGAAGTGAGATGGAATATTATGGTGCTTGATATCCCTGCCACCAATAACTCTCATGCCAGATTTTTTTTTCTTTCTCACTATTCGCAAACGCCTTCGCACATCGTCTTCCTGATTCTGGTATGCCAAAGAACACTGTGATCTGTTTTGTAAGCAATCGGTTCTTTTTCAACGTAAAACTCGTATCCTTTCGGGTTATTACCTACAACCATTATCTCGTTGTCCATATCCACAACCGCATTACACTGCGGTCTTGGCACTGGCAACCTTACAACCATGTGCTTAAACTTTAAACCACCGTAATCAAAAATGGAATAATACTCACCGTTCTTTTCAATCAAAGATGGTGGCCTTATCAACTTTCCTATCGGTGGAACTTTAGGTTCAAGATCAAAGGCATACGCAATACCAATAAAAAAACTAATCGACAGAACTGTTATGAGTTTCGATAGTGTTTTCATACTTACTTACCAGAGCATCCATTTCAATTATGTATCTACGCAATTCCTCAACATGGACAAGTTCAACGCAATACATCCTTGAGATAATTGCTTCAGGTGGTGAGCCATAGTTGTTGCACTTAACCCACACATCAGGATCACCTATCGCAACACTTGGTACGACAGGACGTTTTTGTAATGGATAATAAGTATTACTTCCGCTTACGCAACCAAGGGCTAGTAATCCCACCACTAGCAATATGCTTGTCAGTTTCTTCATCAGCCTTCCTGTTAAACTCGTTAATGTTCTTTGCCGCTTCCTGACCTTTCTCCATATGCCTAAGATTCTGCATCTTCTGGCCTACCCTTACGGCATACCAAAACGCCAAGCCAAGCATAGCAATCAAACCAGTAATAAGCCAAAGACTGCTCATTTCTTTATCATTCCTTCAGGGTTGTTCTCGTTGTGTCCAACATTCAAACTCAACCAATTCATAATAGGCCAGATCCTTCCTATGATCGGAATCTGTTCAGCGTACCTATCCTTTAGCGTTGCCGTAATTCCACTTGCGATTACAACCACCGTAGTAAACGTACTCCACCACGGCATAGCCTGTAGTGTTGCCATTAAATCCATTTTGATTCTCCTTAGTAAACCCAGATAACATCGGGCGATTTATATTCATCCGTATCGAGATGAATAAATTTTTTATGAATGCCTATGCGATTAAAGTATTCAGTCGCACAACAAATCACGTTCTTCCTGAACGGACTATTGTCACAAGCAATATCAACAGCCCTGCCCTTACCGTCATCCTTCGGTATGTGCGAACTGTTTTTGCTCCCACCAATATCAATATTGTGACCCAAACACCTGACTCCGCTCGTGATCTTGATTGGCTTCCCAAGTAAATCCCGTAACAACTGCAACTTAATGGCAAGCTCATCGGTTACCTGATCTGCTCCGCAACCACACTGACAAGCGAACTCACTGCGACTGAAATTTTTAGTCACCATATCATCCATAGCACAATAATAGTATTTATGAAACAATCGTTTGTCAAGCCCAACTGAAAAAAGGCAAAAAAAAACCGCCCCCCGAAGGGAGCGGTCAGTTTTATTCAGCAGGATAACCTTTCTTCCCACTATCAAAAATCTCAAACGTCTTGTGATTGTCACAAATCCATTTGGCAACTGAACGGACTTCTTCCATCACAAGATCCTCTGGTGGATCACGGTACTCGTTTCTATCCTTGTCATACAAACGAAGCAACGAATAATCCCAGCCGATACATTCCTTATCGCCAAAATTAATAAGAGTACCGCTACCCTGCGTCATACAGCTAAGTGCTTCCGTTGATTTGTTGAGCAGTGGATGCCTCTCGTGCAAATGAATATAAGCACTCATGTTACAACCATGTGCCTTGACGATGCTGTACTTAAAATAAGCATCGTGATGGGTAGTGCCATCATTCAGGGTTCCCTCAACTTTTACCACGCCATGCAAAGTTGAAGTTGGAACAGGGTTTTCAGAAAACCCTTCCCAGTTTGAAATCTTTCGATTAGCGTACATTGAATCCATAATGTTCTCCCTAGTTAAGTGTTAAGTTAAGTCATAAAAGAAAAAATCATTATTGCCTTTGTTGATCCATTCCCTTAAGCTCCTCTGGAAATGAGGATCGCTACCAAGAATTAAATCTGCATCGACAGGGTCAATATCAATAGCCTTCTCCAACTGTTCGATAGTTGGATATTTGGAAGACAACACACCGTCATACCTTTTTCGTTTTCTTCGCATGACCGTTCTCCCTTACATACTTCCTGCCGAACCGTTTACCCGTTGCGACAAGATGCTCGTTGATTATCCTTCGGGTAAAATCGGAACGCCCCTCGCCAGTATCCTTCATCGCACTGTTCATACCGTCAAGGGTGTCCTCATCTACCCAGATTGAAATACACTTTTTCATAATTACCTCATCTCCCTGTCAAATGTTATCGGAATATCAGGTCTAACATCCTCGCAATACTTGACCAGCGATTTCCTAGTTCTGAAACCGTAGCTCCATTCCTGAACCTTGTTGCATCTTACTCCATCTTCAATAGCAACGTACTCCATATCTGCTCTCCAAGGTCTTGATGGTTTCCATGTATCCTTGAAAATAATAAACCTTACGACAGTAACAAACGTATGTTTCTTTCTTTCAACTCTCTTTCTTTTACTCTCCGTGCGATTATCAATTATAAATTTCATTCCACACTCTCCTTGTTAAAGTTAAAAACAAAGAGGGGGCTAACCCCCCTCTTCCTGAAAAAACCCCTTCATCTTTTTGATGAAGTAGTCGAATTCAGCTTCAGAATCGAAGTACTCACCCATCTCGATGACATCTTCAATCTGCTTCTGGGATAAGTTGTATCCCTCGAAGACACGCTTCACTACTTCTGCGGTAAGCTTCGCCATATTGTTACCACCCCCTTTCGTTTGGTTGAATGTTATATTGCTTTTATTTTGGTTGGCCTCTGAATAATAGTCTGGGCAACCCCATCCCTGTGGTCATGCTTTTTAACTTTTGCACTGAATGAAAACTTCCTGCCCTTGTTAATGGTGCAACTCCCGTCAGGGTTAGTGACGAGAAAACAGGCCGTACCCCAGTAGATAACCGTGTTGCCATCAACATCAAAAATTCTCAAGAAAGTTCCACCCCAGTCATTATCAAAACTCTTGGTGAACTCTAGCGTACCAACAAACTCCTGCCTTTCACCTACCGTGCCTATGTGTACTGAAGGAATTTTTCTAGGCTCGATAATTGCTTTGATAATATCTCGCCCCTTGTCAAAAAAGTTATCTACTAAGTACAACTTCTCTTCGATGGCAACCTGCTTGCATTTTTCAATCAAAGCAACACCTACAACATCAGGCTTGCCAGTACGGCTATTAGTCCTTGGAGTTTCCTCTGCCCAGAATTTAATAGCCCACTCAGAAACCTCAGAGCTTGAAATTCTTTTCCCTATGTTTTTCCCGAAAGGAAAAAAGCCTCGCTCGACTTCAAGTATCAATGCGTGTTCTCTTGCGTTTGGTAAACCGTAATCACGAAGATCAAAATCTGCATCGATCTTATCTACAACACGAAAAGAATTAGTATTAAATGTTTTAAGATATGCTTTCGCTTCTGCAACTGCCTTATCACGGCTAATGCCAAGGTTCTTGACATAGGTTGATCGGTTGGAAGCATCATCATACTGACTATTGCCTGTCAGGATGTGCTTATGCAAAGTGTACTGGCATCGCAAATCTCCCGTATCAATCCAGACCGTGACAACGCTTTTCCAATGTTTTAATGCGTTAGTCATTTTATTTTTCTCCCTGTTAAAGTTATTGGCTACCTAGACCCCCGTAGGGGTTTCGACATCTGCCAGAATGTCATCATCAGTAGGCTTGCTATTTGTAAGGTGGCTTGTTCAACGCACCACCGATCTTGCACTGCTCTTTGAATACTTTTGTGAAATCAGTTATTGCTTGAACGATGTAGCCCAAGTCAGAAGTATCAGCACCACCCTCTTGCCAGATGTTCTTCACTTCATACTTGATTGCATCTAAGTCGTAATGAACGTCATCGATGCTACTTGAAATTTCACTGCCAGCACTTTTGATTGCGTCTGCAATTATTTTAACTTGTTCGTTAGTCATCTTTCGTTCTCCCAGTTAAGGGGGCAAAGCCCCCGTTAGTTAAATTATATTCCAATCGAATACGAAAAGATCGCCACCATCTTCTTTTGGGCGTTCTTCCCATAGTTCAATTACCAGCTTCTCCATCAGGCTAGACCAGAGGCCAGCCGCCTCATGCTTGGAGTATCCGCTTGAGATAAGATCGGATGGTTGCGTCCAAGCGAACCCCTCACCATTATCTGGGGAATCAGTATTTTGCTTGATCACTTCAAGTGCCTTAAATTCTTTTTCTGTTAATTTTACTTTCACAATGTTTCTTCCATCCCCTGATCTTGAAAAGCTAACTGTTAAGTTTTCCATTTAATTCTCCCAAAGTTAAGGTGGCGGTTCGCTACACCGCCACCAGATTGTTGTTTACGGATCAATCGTTTTACCAACTGATCTGTGGCTATGAACTATTCGATACATCTCTGCTCTAAGGAAATTCTCCAAGTCCTGAATGGCCTTGGCTGACACCCTAGTGAATCTCCCACCCCTGTGTCGCTGGGACAGTGATAGGAACTCTTTCTTAACTTGTGCCTTGTTCAACAAACTTGCCATACTGTTCTCCCTATTTAGGTTTATAAACAAGTTGCTTTACGTTTTCAATCTTCACTACCTTGTAAGCCTTTGTAATTCTCGCCCGTCTGCGTGGAGCCTTACGGATAAAGACTGGGTCAACAGTCCAACTATCCACGAGCTTGACACCCTTTACCAACTGGTAATGATACCCAGCGACAATCAGGTTCAACTCGTTTTTATCTTTGCGAGTCTTCAACCACGATGCAGTCGTAGGCATTCTTCCTGTTTCAAGATTGCGATGAACGGAATTATAAAAAGAATTAATGAGGTTATACCCGTAACGATGGAGCGTGTAGCGAACTTCGCCAGTGTACATTCCCTTAACTGGAAGACGATATTGCTTTTGTTCCTGCTCGCCACACTTGCCAACCCATCGATAACCGATTCCTTCACCCATCTCAACCTTTACATCTTTGACTGTTTCAACCACATGGCTCACTGGGAACCCCGTGATTGCTGATATGACCGCTGGGCCACACCACAATCTTTTCTTCTCAAACGGATTTTCAATAACAACGCCTCTTAATTTCATAAGCTCTCCCTGTTAAAGTTATTGGTTACCCTGACGGATCAACCTCTCCCTTCAAATCCGTGGAGAGGTTGTTGGTGCTTCATCCGTTTCGACTCATACCAAAGAGTCATCATCAGAGGGTTTATTTTTCATAAAAACCAATTGCCGCACAACTTTCCCATTCATAATACAAATTATGCTTTTCACAAAATGAATCAATTCTAGGATCAACCCAAGAATACATTCCCTTGTTACCGTTGTACTCTCCGTAATAATCTACAGCCATACCGCCTTCTCCAGTTGGCGTTTCGCTTGTTACCATAGCCACCTCGTTGCCATTGCAAGTTTCCCCAATAAAAGAAACTTGATACTTGCTGTCAGTTGTTTTAAAAATCTTATTCATTCTTTTAACTATCGTTGTTTTTCTAATCATTTTATTTCTCCCTATTAAAGTTATTGGTTACCCTGACTCCCTTTCGGGAGTTTCGATCCGTACCAAAGGATCATCATCAGAGGGTTAGTACTCAACTCTATCGTGTACAGCAATTGCCCCGTGTGACCGTGTTCCAGTAATCTTCTCGATTGCCGTAGACCAGCGTGAGTCAGAAGTCGAAGCATAGTTGCCACCAAACATTGACCATTTCCCACCAACTTCCTCTGGAACAATCTTAGCCGTTTCAGGTAAATTTCCTTCAACCAACCTTACGGCTGGCGTGTCTTCATCTGGCTCAAACGGGCCTTCTACGTTTGTCACACACAAACGAGTAGCTCGAACCGTTACACCGTTATTGGTACAATCGTAATCTGAACCAGCATCTCTATAAACGCATACTCTCATTCCCATTTTATTTCTCCTTGTTAAAGTTTACCCTGACCCCGAAGGGTTTCGCTAGAGTTCCACTAGCTCATCAGAGGGTTTACTGCTATTGGTTATTATCCGCTGTTCTACTATTTAAAAGGAATTGTTCGAGGGTAATCTCATATGATTGCCCGTAATCTCTTGCTTGTTGGTGTACCCCTTTATAGCTTCCCGTTGGGGCTGTTCTTGGATACGCCATCCATACCCGATAGAAAGATTGCTTTCTTTTAAGTTTCCCTTCGTATTCTTGTTCTTTGTTTGAGTTCATGGTTTGTTACCTCTTTATAGGTTTTGTTGGTCAAGGATTGTGTCAGCGTGTTCATACCAGCCTAAAGACTTTTCGATACGCTTTAGTTGCTTATCCATTTCCAACAATAATTCTCTATCTTCTCCATCTCTCTCTCTTTTCCAAATTTCTTTAGCAACCGCTTTCATCGCTAAATCTTGAGCTTTGCGTTTTAGTTCTTTTTTAGTCATTTTGTTTCTCCCTTTAAAAGTTATTGGCTACCCTTACCAGTTTGGTTTCGATCACTGCCAAGTGATCATCATCAGAGGGCTTTCGTTCTCTATCTATTGTTCAACGCATCGGATACCACTTCCATGTGGTGTTGCCCCCCGTGGGGGATTGTTGTACAGGGCGGTTAACCCTCGTTACCTTTGCGTCTGCCTGATCGGGTGAAGCGTTTTGCTTTTTAAAACTGGAGATTAGTTTTACGAAGCCTAACGGGGATCTTCCCTGCTTCTGCCTTGCCACTTACCGCAAGGACTCCTTCCAGTTTCACCTTCCAGTTTTGCTTTTGTTTTTGGGGCTGACCTTTTAGAGTTTGTGTCGATCACCGCTAACCCAAATCCAACTGCTTAACTTGAGTACATTGTATCAGGTAGCTGGTACAATGCAAGCAAAAAGATAGGGAAAACCCAAAAAAAGTCACTTTTTTTTAGTTGAGTTTTCCCTTTAGATACAACAACTTAGCCCATATCTACAATATAAGGGCTATTTTTTTCTGCATTTTTATCCTTTTCTCTCTCTTTTTTCTTCTTTTCCCTGTTGCTTTTGTTGCCGCAAGCTTGCGAACAATACTTCACTGCCTTGGTTGATTTTGTTTCTCCAGTCTTGCCGCACCACTGACACAAATACCTTTTTGTTTTTAGATGCGTCTTTCTATTCTTAGTTAATCCTAAATAAAAATTCATATCTTTTCTCGACTCAAGAATTTCTTCTCTCGTAATTATTTTTTTTAAATTTCCTTCGCCATCGTAAACCTTAACTTTTCCCAACATAATTATTCTCCTGTTTATTCTTTAAAACCACTTATTATTTTTCCGATCCCATTATGCTCCTCTTGCATTACGTCAATTGCAAACTTATCCATATACTCTTCAAGAACATCTCGTGCTTCTTCCCATGAATAACAAACAACACACTTGTACCCTTGATGGCGTAACCTTCTTATCCAATCGTCTTGCTGTTCGGTTGTTTTATTTTTTCCATACTTCATTTCAATAAACAATCCGAAGTATTCAGGTCTTAGCCCTTTAAGTTTGTTTCTTCCTAAACACGGAACACTGCCCTCAACTTCCCCACACTCGTTTTGGTTTTCCCTTCCAAAGCTTGGACACGCAAGAAAAAGGTCTGGCACACCAGCTTTCAACCCTTCCTTTTTCATTTTGAACCCAACACGTTTATCTCTTAGGCCACCGTTAGGAACTGCGAAAAGATTTGCCAGTGCTGGATAAATTGATTCATGCTTTTTTGCCCAATCAATTAAATTACACTGCTCGTTATGTTCACTCATTGGTTCATCCTGTACTCAAATATTTTAGTTCCTTCTCGATACCTTCCCTCGACATCGTAACCACCATGCTTTTCCTTGCGAAGATTTCGCAATTGTGCGGAGATAGATGCGTGTGGATAGAACGTCATCGCATGAACCTCGTCAACGGTCAACCAGCTATTCATATTCTTCAGCAAAACATTCTTAATAACCATCATCTGTTTACCAAGCCTTATATCATCTTCCTTACTTTCAACCTTTCCTTCAAAGGCTGGTTCAAGCTTGTAAAGATACTCCGTTGAGTCTGTAAACGGATTGGAATGAACATCCCAAAAACTTTTTTGTTTACTCATAACGATTCTCCTTTCCACATTGATACTGGGACTCCGTAATTCTTAAACATCTCTGCTATGGTCATGTAGTTTCTGGCATCGCAATAGTTATCTTCAACCGATGGATTCCATGCTGACCTTAACACCTTAAGCAAAACCATTTCCAACACCTTCGTATGCGGATCGTTTTTATGTTTCTTTTCATTCAACGACTGGTACTCGTCCACTATACTACACAGCCTAGCATGAGCCTCGAAGAATTCTACTGGTGGCCCATACTTGTCCTGCCTGTCCTCTATAATTTTTTCATCTGTCATTCTGAATATCTCCCTGTTGAATAACAATATTGAAGCGTTGCCATACCCGTTTGTCCCAAATACTTTTTCTTGACCTTCTGGCAATGTATCTCCACGCTATAGTCATCGTCCTCACGCCCGTACTTGGGGCGATGGACACAGGCTATCAGGTCAGCCTTAGACCTGAAGCTTGAACTGCCAGCAATGTCATAAGGTGATGGCGGTTCATAGCCACCGCTGTACCGCCCACCGTCATCAGTCTTTTTCATTTTAGTTGGATGACAAACCAGCACGATGGTAAGGCCGTGGTTACGGGCGAACTTCCTTAACTTGGTCAACTGCCCAGTGATCCATTGTGTTTCACTCAACCCGTCACCAGCAGGAAACGGAAACTCGTTGATAGGATCAATTACAGCACCACGGATTCCCTTGCGGATTACCAAGTCTTTCAGGATTAAACAAATGTCATCCAACTGGTAATCATCTTTCTTCGGTAAAACAAAATAAATATTTTCATTCATCCAAGCTTGCGAAGCTCTCACATCGTCTGGTTGCATTCGCCTTTGGAATCCTTCCTTGAATGGTAACCCGATTGATTTCTCCGCAAACTTTTCCATGTGATATTCAATGGGATAATTCTCTGGAGAGAATACGCCCCACTTCCAATCACTATCACGGTTCGTGTTGACGATCAACTGATCTACAAATTCAGACTTGCCCATTGACGGCATCCCGTGGACAATCACAAGCTCTCCCATTTCAGAGTCAAACTTGAACAGTCTATCAACTGAATTAAATCCCGTACTTATCCCGTCATGGTTGCCGTGGGTATAGTGTCCGATAAGATCGAGCGTTTCAGCCAAGACCACGCCCTCAACTGGGAACTCAACCGCATCGGCTATCATTTCCCTGACCGCATCAGCCCCATGCTTGACCAGAACATCGTTGGCATCCTTGCACGGACTCTTAGTCCCAGAGGCCACGCATATGCCGCAAGGCTCTACTCTCTTGCAACGACTATAGCCAAGCCTTCTCGCTATCTCCGTTTCGCAATGCTTGCCGTCCTTGTCGTTGTCTGTCCAGACAATAAACTCTTTGACTTCGGACAACCGCTTCTCTTCGCTTTCAAAGAAAGTAAAACTCTTCGCACCGTTAGGTTGCGACACCACGTTCTTTATTCCTGCCGTCTGAATAGACATCATGTCCATCTGTCCCTCTACCCATACCGTGACATCATTGGAAATATTATCACGCCCGAATAGAGGAATCTCCGCACCCTTAACCAGCATGAACTTTTTGTCATGGGTGCGTGACTGCACGTTAACCACCTGACCGTTTTTTATAAACGGAAAAGTAATGCTTCTGGATGCTTCGGAAAAACCAATCTTGTTTTCTTCCAGCACCGAAGGAGCTATGCACCGCTCGATCACAAGATACTTGTAAGCTTTTTCCGATAGCCCTGCCTTATGCGTTGGCAGGACATAACTCTTTTCCTTTTTCTTTGGCATTGGGGAAGACGCAACACTACCACCGCCCAGTGCGTTCAATGTTTCCTTGAACGTCCAGTCATTAGCCCACATGATAGTAGCGATCCCGTCAGCACCGCCCTTACACTGGTTGCAGATAACACCACCAGTTTCATCAAAATCATTGTGACACCTAGCCCGATCCTTGCCGCCACATAACGGACAAGAACCATGCTTTGTCCCACGAGCTATCATCTCTGAAAGTTGTGGTGCGTGTTTGAGTATCTCCTGCCCCCACTGCCCAGAGAGTTCGCCCTTGATCTGTTCTGCATTCTTCATAGGACAACCCCCCCGTATGGATCATGTTTCAAATGAGAGGTGTTCAGCCTGTTAACTTGCGACTGAAATATATTTACTCCTCGCCCTCTATTCTGTACCCAAGAATTCTCGTCTGCCATAAAAGCAACAATCAAGTCCTTGGTCTTTTTCTCTCCGAATGTATCAACGATAGCCTTCATCAAGGCACTGTCTTTCTTCCAAGAGATGGAAACTTCTGTCCCAAATTTTTTCTTATGCTCATCCAAATAAAATTTCAAAATTGGGTTACCGCCAGATTTCTTTTTGCCACTAGATACTTCTTCTTCTCCTTCTACTTCTTTGCTTGGAAGTTTCTTGCTAGAAGCTTGCAAGTTTCTCGTGTAGTTATCACGCTTTTGTAATAGGTTAGGGATTTCGATACGAACTATATCCCCATTTCTTAAAACGTGTATATCGAATAGGTAGGTGATAGCTGTGGTGTAGCTATCGAACTTCTGCTTCCTCATCACCAGCTTCTGAAGCCATACGACTTCTGGAAGTTCAACCCAGCAACGGTTGGACTCGTCCATTCTTTCAGCGACAATTTCCATGATACGCCAAAAACGTCCGTATCCTTCCCAGCCAAATTTGTTGATGAGGTTCGCCATTCTTTCCGAATTCATGGAATCAACCTCGTGTCTAAACCACTTCATAAGTTCTCCCTTTAAAAAAAAGCAAGCCCCTCTTGCGAGGGGCATTGCAGATGTTGATTAGAACGGGACATCGTCCTCTGTTGCGTCAGCCTGATAACCGTAGTTGTTGGACTTGAAGTCTGGCTCCAAGTACCTTGGGTCATCTGCCTTCTTGACGAGCGTCAATGTCACACGCTTCCCTATAAGATCACCAGCATCAAAGTCCTCATCGGGCTGGATGCCAAGGCTCTTCAGCTTCCTGCCAGTAAAGAACTTCGCCTTGTCAGTGAAATGTAGATTGTCGAAGCAGAGAGTTCCGTCTTCGTTGACCACCTTGAAACGAATACCAATGTACTCGTTACCAGTGGTCTTGGAAGTTTTCACTTCTGCATCCGCAATCTCCGCATCATAAATTCCTTCCTCGTAAGAAGAAGAAGAATCTTTTGATTCGATGTCTTTCGTTGAATAATTAAAACCCATTTTACTCTCCTAAGACGGGGCTACTTCTTCAGCGATCTTATCTCTCTTACGTTGGTACAACTCCTTAAGAGATTTATGATGTTCATCGATCAGGTAACGCTTGTTCTTCTTAATCAAAGCACCAGCGTCACTTAACATCGTCAGATCAGTAGCCTTCGTTATTAATGTGTTGTACTCATCGAAGAGGCCAATAGACTTCTCTCCTTTTTTCTTACGCTTTTCTGCTTCCTGATCAAGTAGCACTGAATCTTTTTCAGCTACCTCGTCAGGGTTTTGCGATTGTGCCTGTTCACCGTTGAGCAACGGCAATACTGGCTTGATGGTGTCGAAGGTTGGGTTGGCGAAAGTTCTCCCAGCCAACAGCCCAGTGCGATCCTTTTCAACGATAGCTAGGATCGTAGAGTTGTTGGTTTTGCGATCACGCTTCAAGTCCATGCGGAAACCTATATGAAACTCGTACTCCGTTTCTCCTTCCGCTCGTAACCCAACAGCAACCTTATTCATCTGACCATCAACTTCTTCAAAGATGTTCTTCTGCCGTCCAAGCACAAAGGTATGCATGGGGCAGTCCATCAGGAACCTGATTAGTTCCTTGTAGGGGCGTTTGATAGTTCCCCACATATGCATAGGGATGCTACCAACAGAGGTCTTCTTGTCATCTGGTACAGCGTTCTGACAAGCGTCCCAGAGGTGACTTATGGAGTCGATGATCAAAACACCGTAGGTGTCAGAGTCAATCGACTTTACCGCAGTGAGAACATCCTCAAGCGAAGTGGTGTGGATCACATCGAAGTCAAACGCCTTCGGGTGAACCTTTCGCTCTTTAACTTCCACGCAGTAAAAGTCAGTCCCTCGTTCCGTGTCAATGAAAGCGACACGTTTCTTCATTGCCTTCGCCAGTCCTTCAGCATACAAAAGACTGGTAAAGGTCTTGCCTCGTCCAGATGGCCCATACATGGTCATCTTGACAAAGCCCTGCTTTGGTGTTGCCTTTACAAAACTTAACATTTTATACTCCTTGGAGTGTTAATAAATAACCTTACCCCTTTACGGGGTTTCGCCACCTTGCAGTGTTGCTCATCAGAGGTTTTAATTTTCGTAACCAATTAATCTTTCCGTCCAATTCCCCTCACAACAATCGGTGGAACAAAAAACTTCACCGTTGTTCTCGTTAAAAAAAAGTTCCGTGTTGGCAGGAATAGTTTTTCCGCACCGTTCACAGGACTCCTTTTCTTTTGCGATCTCAGGAAAATATGTATCTTTTGGTGAACTCATTTTTTTCTCCCTAAAAATATTTATTATAAATAATAAAAGTTAATAATAATCCCAGCGTGACAAGATAACCAAAAACTATAATCCCAGTATATTGGTCTATGATTAAATCCATTAGATAAAATCCTTGTCTTTGAAACCAGCGAATTCTTCTTCTTCATCCTCGACAACATTATTTTTGTCATCCTTGATGTTCTGCAAAATATATTCAATTCTTTCATCCTGTGATTGACAACCAGAAACCCAAAGATCGATATAGCTTGGTTTGTTTCCTTTCCATTCGCAATACTCGTGAACAAACCATTCAACCATGTCAAAACTAATTACATCTGACTGATCCTGTAGATCACAACAAGCATCGTCAAATTTCTTTCCAAAATATTTCAGCTTGTCGAATGTTTCCTCAAAGTCGAGCGTCTGGTTGTTTATCACTTTACTGATTTCTTTTTTAGCTTGTTGCAAATCCCATATTTTTTTGTTAACAACTTCTTCCATCTTTTTTGCAAGATCAACTGCGTGTGTTTTTGGTTTATGCATTTTTATTCTCCCAAAAAAAATCCCCCCTTGCTTTCGGAGAAGTGAAAGCGAAGAGAGGATTTCAGGGTATCGGGTGTCATGGTCTTCGGGTAGGAAGAACCGATAGTCCCTGTGTGAATATTAAATTGTTTTTTTATGTTAGTGACCATGACCAGCAAAATGTACCATGACCGCTAATCATATGCAAGCCTTATTATTGTACGGCTAGAACTCCTTTGTTTTGAAGCCTTTTGAGCATTCTCTGCCGTTCTTGCTCTTCCTGCCAATCCTGCACTTTCATGCCTTGCGGTGCAGTTAACCTACTGATTAGCGTTCCCAAGGCGTTATCTATTCTCTTGGTAACTTGGTTTCTTTGGTAGCCTTTGGTAAGAGCCTCTGGTACTTTTTTCTGCATTAGTATATCTGCTATTTCTGGAGTCGCTGATGGTGGCTTTATGTTTTTCGCAATACCTTTAGCAAGATTTAATCCACCGCTAAATGTATCTCCAGCCGCCATTTGCATTGCTCCAGTTGTTGCCTGACTTGCATCTTCAAGCAAAGACTGGTTGGCTTGAAACTTTTCAAATGTTGGAGAACCACCAAGTTTTTTATAAGAGAGTCCCATCTCTGCTTCGCCTCTAACAAACTTCATGTAATCTTTAAATTTTGCATCGTCACCAAAAATCAATTTTATTTTTTTCTGCATCTCTGGACTGTCAACAATTTTATCAACAGCACTTCCACCAGCTTTCATTTTTTCAAGTTGGTTCATCATTTGCCCAACAGCACCGATCCTGTAATGATGTTTTTGCATATCGCTCATGCCAGCCAATTCTTCTGTTATGTCGTCAACGGTTGTGTTCCCCCACATAAATTTTCTTCCCTTTTCTATCGCATCGACATTTTCAAAATCATCTCTCGCTAATCTTCTTGCTTGCTTGTAAGAGCCACCAGATTTATCTGCCTTGTCCAATCTTTTAATAAGAGATTTTAGTTGAAGGTTTATAATCCTTGCGTTGTCGAAATCTCCTGCTCGTTTCAAGGCACTCCATTCATCCTGCAAAGCCCTCTTAACGTAATCCCAAGTTTTAAGTTTAAGACCTAACGCTACACCAACTCCTGTTGACTCATCGTTTGCCTCTCTTAACATTTTTGTCATCTCTGGACTGGATTGTGCTGGATACTCACGGGAGTTAAGCATCTTTTGCACTGCATTTTTTAATGCCCTTTTCCCTGCTGGAGTTTTTAAAATTTTATCTAGCTCGTCATCCTGTATAACCTTATTTTTTTTGAATGCTTCCTTATATAATCTTGCGACTTCTCTTGTGTTCGCACTTCCAGTGTACTTGTCTGGGAACAGTTGAGAAAGTTTCCCACCGACAACATCAGACTGACCACCAGCTAGAATATCGTCACTGCCGACAACTCCCTTCTGTCGCTCTGTAACATACTTGCCAAGCTTCATTCCTGCTTCGCTAGGCTTGCTCCAGATGGCATACATTAAACTCCTGCTTGCGTTACCAGCGTCCATCAACGCACCTCGTGGGCCATATGCTTTTATCTTTGCTTCCGCTGTGGCTGGGCTAAGTCCATCAGCTTCCAGTGCTTCTATTACTTTTTTCAAGGCTAATGATCTCTGCCTGAACTTTGAACCAACAGCAGTGTCAACAAGTCCTTTCGCAAAACCGCTTGCCTTGCCAATTCCCCAGCTAGCACTTCTTGCTATGGGTGTGCCAGCCGCACCAAGCCCAGCACCAAAAGTTGTCCCGTAAATCAAGTCGAGCAGTTCCTTATCTTCTGCGTCAAATAGTTTATTGAAATCTGATTCACCAAGAGCCTGAAGACCGCCCAGAGTACCGCCACCAGCCGCACCCCTTCTTATGGCTTGACCGATAGGTTGCTTGGTTAGTTGTTCTGTGGATACTAGTTTT
>VTLG01016255.1_pt1 | contig 44576 bp, 56 predicted proteins | sample 4694571 | NCBI WGS metagenome assembly VTLG01 (sample SAMN12604809, study PRJNA352737) | marine metagenome | biome: ENVO:00000447; feature: ENVO:00000209|ENVO:00000569|ENVO:01000036; material: ENVO:00002151; isolation source: viral sequences binned using virsorter ...
AGTACACCCTAAGTCTCGTGGCTCTAATATGCAAATTTTGAGAGATTTAGTTAAAATTAGGCGAGAATTAAGAAAAATAGACCCAAACCATACAGAGATGTTTAAAAAGGCTAAAAAAGATGCATTCGTAAATTATGGGATTGATGAAAAAACTTTTAATAAACTATTCCATTCTAATGTTATGTATGATTTATCCTTAAATGGATTTGATTTGACTCAAATAAATAATATAATGGGTAAAGGTTTTATAGGTAGTCCTATTGCATATAACAAAAGAGCTCAAATATGGTATACTCCATCTTTAGCTGCTGATAAAGTATTTATAAAAGACAAAGTGGAAGATTTAGATAATGGTAACTTTGTATATTCTTTAATAGGCGACCCTAGTAAGCCTAAAGGAAAAACAAGTTTAAAAGCTTTAAATATAGAACTACCTGAACATGTAGATGGAGCTATATTAGTAAGAGATGATGTTGTAGATATATTAAATAAAGATGCAGGGCATCCTATGTCTGGTCAGAATAAATCGTTTATTATAGACAAACATGGTGAATTAGGAACTATGCTTGGTAAATATATGATACATAAGGTAGGCTCTGAAGGTACTCAACAAATGAAAGACCAAGGTGTTCATATGCTTATCATGACATCTGCTGCTAAACAAACAGGATTAAGAGAAATAGGTGATTATAATGTATCTGATAAAGGGTTTGAATTAAAAGCTCCTAAATATACCATGAATCCTGAATCTATTAAGTATAGTGGCTCTACAATACAAACACCACATATGATGAAAAATCAAGTATGGGTAAAACAATTATTTACAAACCTTCAACAATTTGGTCATAAAAAAATAGACAAATCAATAATTGAAGATATTGAAGCAGAAATTTTAGATAAAAGTTTTAAAGGTACGAAGAAAGCTAATGAATTATTAGCTGAATATTTAACTGATTTTAATCAAAAGAAAATACCTGAGTTATTAAATAAGTTAGAAGAAATAGGTAGTGCAGAGCTTATATCTGCTATTAAAACTCCTGGAGCTGAAAGATTTGCTGAAGGAGCTTTGCAAAGAATGTTAAAGGTTGTTGAAGAAAATGTAGAATCTGATTATCAATCTGGCTATATAACATTAGCAGAGAAAGATGCTATGGTTAATGATTTATTTGATACTATTTCCCCTGTAGATAAACTTATTAAAAATGCAGCTATAGTCGGTGAAGAAGCTTCAACTCAAGGAAAAATAGGATTTTCTGCTTTTCATCATAAACATATTAGAGATTATAAAAATGCAGTATTGCATAATTACTTTGTCAAATCCGTGACAAAACCAAAAGTATCTAACTCTATGGTAGCTAGAATGAGGCCTTATGATAAGTGGATGCAAAGAAAGTTTGGAGATTTAAATACTAAAGATAATATATTTTACTTAGATGAAGCTTATAGAGCTGTTAAAATAGAAACATCGTTTAAAGAACCACATTTAAAAAATATTACTCTTGGAGAATTGTGGGATATGTATAGTAATAATAGGTTTAGTGGTCAAAGGAAAAAAGAAGTAGAAGAAATATTTGAAGCCGTAGTATTACGTGTTCCTATGGACTCTATATCTGGTGCTCATAAACTTAAATTTGAAGGATTTACGGGTGTAGATGGGCATGGTATTATGATGCATTCAAGAAGTATGAGAGCGTTAGGTGGTGCTGACCTTGATGGTGATGAAGCATTTGTCTATTTTGGAGGAAGAAGTCCTGATGGCAAAGGTGGAGGTATGAAAAAATCTTGGAAAGATGCTATTCACGCTCAAAAAGAAGAATTTTATAAAGGGAAAGGCTCTAAAAGAGATGTTGGAGATAATAAAAGAGAACTTATGAATCATCCAGAAGGAAAACATAAAGGAAAAACTTTTGCAGATGTACTAACAATATCTGCTGAAGGCGATAATCCTATGAAGACAAGTAAAACTTTATACTTCTCTCCATCAGCCAGGCTTCAAGCTTCTGAAGGAGCTGTGGATGGAAGAAACAGATTGGGTCCTGCTGTTAATAATGGGCAAATAATGAAATCTGTTTATAATTCTTTAATGGATACTCCTGGAAAAGCTGATATTTTTGAAATTGATTTTTATAATAAAAAGACAAAGAAAACTGAAAAGCTTGTCGTTGAAATAAAACCTAGAGAAGGCTCTGATTGGAATCAATATCAAAGAGAAATGACAAGAGCTCAAATTGCATTTGCTTCTGACCCACTTGATGAAGCAGGTTTAGTTGAATCTGGAAAGTTCTTCACTTTATTGCATGATGGTTATTTTAAAACAAGAATATTAAATAATAAAGGAAAAGAAGTTAAAAGAGAATTATCTGCCTTTCATCTTAAAAATGGATTAATTGGCAAGTTTATTAATATGAATTCAGCTTTCTTTGGTAGAAACTGGGAAGCTAATAGAAGATATACTCCTGAAGAAGTATCAGAATTAAGTTCTGGTGTTTTAGATTTACTGCCTCAGCAAGTCAATACTATTCTACCTAAAATGGTTAGAAAACTTCATGGATTAGACTGGAGTGATAATGTTATTAAAAGAATTAACAGAGAAAAAGTAGAAAATTTATACTTTGAAATGGAAGATATTTCAGAGAAATTTACTTGGCTTAAAGATATAATGGGCAGAAAATCATTTAGAGTTCCTTATAATGAATATGTAGAAAATGTCTTAAAATACGACCTTCAAGATGTGCATATAAGACATCAATATGCCTATGATAATGCTAAATTTGCAGATGCTATTAGAGGAACAGTATGGGAAAAAATAGTTAAAGGACCTAAAGGTGCAGAGATTTTAAAAAGTGAAGATAAAAAGTTTGATATTTTAACTAGGCTTACTAAGCAAGCTGAAGATTTTATATTAAATGATTTTACAGATATGGCAACGTTGTTAAATATGCAAAGAGTTTTAGGTGAACATAAAATAAATGGTAAAAGAATAGGCTCTATATTTAGACAAGCTGAATTGTTTAAAGCTCGTAGTTATTTAAATAAAAGAGAAAGAGATATATTAGATTTAGAAGTTTATGAAGGCACTCCTCAAGAAAAACAAGCTAAAGAAGCTACTGAAATAGCTTGGAGATATTATGAGTATTTACAAGGAAAAGTTAAAACTCTTGAAAAGGATTTAGGCAAAAAAGGAGAAGAGCGTTCAGCTATATTAGACCAAGCTCAGCTAGATGCTAAAATACTAGAGTATAGAAGTAAATTAAAATCTACTGGTGAAAAAGATTTGTTTGACCAATTTATGATTGGAAGTTTGAATAGAGGTAATTTGTCTCAATTACAAAGAATTATAGATAAAGTTCCTGGAGAAAAATGGAATCCTATTATGGCTGATTTAGTTAATAAATTAGTCAAAGAAGGTTCCAGAACGTCTTTAAGCAGATTGGCTATGAATTCTGAAGCAATTCCAGATGCTTCGATGAGAAACCATTTAAGAGCTTTAAATGATGTAATGGGCAAATCATGGGAGCGTCCTACTGATAAAGATATAGAATCATCTACTAACAAAACTAGCAAAGCTGCTGATAAATCTATGAATGAATTAGCAGATGGCACTAAAGTAAAACAAGAAGAAATTGAAACTTTAGAAATAGAGAGTTTAGTTAATGATGTCTTAGGAAATCAGACAGGTTATGTTGGAATTAAAAAAGGAGAAGTTAAGCAATCTGATAAAGATTTAATAGTTGAGCTAACTGGAAGACTTCAAAAGTATAATAATAAAGTTGGAAATAATCTTAATGAAATATTAAGAGGTTTAATGGAAACAGCTACTGGTAGGGCTAAAGATTTAAATGCTTTTAATAGACAAGATTTTCAAATAATAAACAACTTATTAGCAGAATATGAATCTGGAACTATGTTTCAAAGAATATGGAGAGATAAATCTCCTGATATAAAAAAGAGATATTACATGATGTTCCCAGAAACTATAGCTAGAGAACAAATGAAATATGACATACTTTGGCTTAAAAAAGAAGGATATTATATAGACAAGTCTGGTAAACCTAAAAAGGGAACTATTGTTAAACCTACTCATTATATAGAAGTATTAAATAATTGGATAACAAAAACAAATGGATTTGCTACAGCTGAAGCTGAAAAACTTATTGTTGAAAATGGTGAAGTATTTCTTAACTTAAATTCTATTGAAGAAGGAGCATCTTTATTTAAAATAGCTAATGCTCAAAGAGAAGGTAAATACGCAGATATTATTGAAAACGATAAAACAAGACCTTATTCGACTAGAAAAAACGATGCCAATACATATAGAATTAATCAGAGAGATACTGAAAAAGAATTAAATTGGGAAAAACTAAAAGACAAAGAATTTACTATTACAAATGATAATGGCGAGAAAATAAGTGCAACAGGATTAGAAGTGGTTGAAGGTTCAAAATCTAAAAACTTAACAGGTGTTAAAGAAAAGATAACTAAGCAATTTGAAAAGTTTTATCCTCTTATTAATGGTACTACAAAGCCAGAAGATTCTAAATATTTTGCTGGTAGTTGGTATGATGGAAACCTTCAAACTCAACCTAGAATGAATTGGAAAAAGTTTATTGCAGATATGGAAGCTGCTTATAATAAAGGCGAAAAACCTCCTATGGAATTAGGTATAGATGGAATGAGATTTATAGCTCGTTCAATGATGGTAGACTTAGCTCCAAAAGAATCAAGAAAAGAATTAATGGAACATATAATTACTAGAACTGGCCACATAGACCCTGAAGTATATTTTCCTCATATGTTTTTCTCTAGAAAAGATGCTGAAAAATCTCTTCGAAGAGCTATAAAAACTATTAAAGAAGACCCTAATTTATCTGATAAAATAGACAAAAAGACAGGTATGTCTGAAAGACAAAGAGAGCTTAATAATGTTGCTTTTAGACATAAAACATTAACAGGTGATTGGGAATTTCAAGATATGCAAGATTGGGATAAAGTTGACCAATTAGACTATAGAGCTACATTAAAAGGTATTGCTAAAACTAAAAAAGAAAAAAAAGAGAAAATTCAATGGGTTTCAAGTAATAAAAAAATGGGTTCTATGTTTTCAAGAAAAGGACATATTCCAGGCTGGGCTAATGATTTAACTGTAATGAATGCATATATAAGAAATTTGACAAGTGCTTATTATAGACAAGTAAATCAAATTATGTCGAGAAATGTTATGAATGAAGCTTGGAAAGGGCAATCTAAAAGATTTGGTTCTGAAACTGCTGCTAAATGGCAGAATTGGTATAAACTATACGTTCAAGGAGCTATGGGTAATCCCGATGTTATTCCAGAAGCTATAATGAATGACCCTGGAATGAAATTAAAAGGAACTCCTTTTGCTTGGTGGGCTGATAATAAAGTTTTAAATAGAGTTAATGGAATTAAAGAAAAATTAGGTTTAGGTGAAAAAGATTTGCCTAAAGAATTAACTGAATTTACTTATAACGATATTCGTAGATGGTCTAATCTTGAGGCAAAGTTTGAGTTAGCTTCATTATTAGCGCATCCTAAATCAGCTGTTAATAATATATTTGGTGGTTCTATGCATACTATAGAATCAGTCGGTTTTAGTGCATGGAAAAAAGCACGTAATATGACTTATTTAAGAAATATTAATCCTGAATGGAAAACCAAAGATGATGTTATGAGATTTGTCATTGAAAAAGGAGTGCTACCTGAGTTTCTTGTTCATGAGCTTGGATTAGGACCTAAAGTAAATAGAACTAAAGTAGCTTCATTTGTAGGCGAATTAACAAATACTCTAGTAGGCAATAAAGATATATCTAAAAAAGATATTACTTCTCTTGGCAAAAAACATGGTATAACTGATGCTATTATTGATAAAGCCGCTATGTTTATGACTGTGCCTGAAAGAGCTTTAAGAAGAGATGCTTTTATGGCTCATTATATAAGAGCCTGGGAAAGATTTGGTGGAGCTATTAAAGACCCTAATCATCCATTTTTAATAGAAATGGGAATGAAAGGTGTTAAAGCTACACAATTTTTATATGATGCTCCTAATAGACCTATGTTTGCAAGAACTGCTCTTGGCAAAATAATGACAAGATTTCAATTATGGTCTTGGAATTCAGTAAGATTTAGAAATGATGTTATGAGAGAAGCTAGGATTCATGGTTATAAACCTGGAACTGAAGCATTTGAAAGATTTAAAAGAACTATGCAAATGGACTTATTTGTCTTAGCTTTAGCTAATGTATTTGCTTATAGTTTATTTGAGCAGGCTTTACCAGCTCCTTGGAATTGGATGCAAGATACATCTGAATGGTTGTTTGGCGATGAAAAAGAAAGAGATAAAGCATTTTTTGGAACCCTTCCAGGTCCTATAGCTCCATTACAGATAGTTATGCCTCCTATATCAAGAATACCTATTACAGCTTTATCTCAATGGATAAGAGATGATTATGATAAATTTACAGACTATACTATGTATACTTTATTACCATTTGGAAGAATAGTTAGAGATATAGCGCATCCAGAAAAGGGATTAATTAACAATCCTTTAATGATTATGGAAAAAACTACAGGTCTTCCTTTATTAAAAGTATCACAATTAGCTTCAAAGGATAAATAATGAGTAGAATTAATGCAATAATAAAAGCGGCTAAAAACTTATATAAAAAAGCTCCTGCATTTGCTGATGATTGGGGTCAATCAGTATTTGGCAAAAGTAATAATGTTGCCAATAAATCTATTGGAAGAGTAAAGCCAAATCTTGCTGAAGATGTAGCAAGTAGTCCTGAAAATCAAGAAATATTTGCTAGAATAAGGAAAGCACTTGACCCTATATTTGGAGAAACTGTATATAAAGATATACCTTATCGCTCAAGAAACGTAGCAGGTATTAAAAGTAATGTAACTGTATTTAGTGATACTTATTATAAAGCTAGACAATTAATAAGTCAAGGTAAATTGCATATAGATGATGTAGGTGCATATGCTAGAAAAGAAAATTTAAAGTTAATAACAGATGCTGTTCATAATACAGCTCTTCAAAAAATAAGTCCTAAGTATTATGAAATGGATAAAACGTTAGGAATTTCTAGAGCTACTTCAAAAGAAGTTACAAGATATTTACGACAAGCTGAACAAGCATTAGCTATGGGAGATAATAGAGCTTATAATAGAGCTATGAAAGGCATTAAAGAACAGCTTAGAGGGCAAATGAAAGCTGATATACAATCTGGTAAAAAAGGGGCCATTGCTAGTCTTGATAAGTTATTTTACAAAGAACATGAATTAACTCAAAAACATATACGAGATATATTTGAAACACAAAATTTAAGTAAATTAGGTAAAGGTATTAAACCTATAATTAAACAACAAAAAGGAAATCAATTTAATCAAGATATGTTTCATAATGATACTTTAGGCGTAGTAGATTATATATTAGCTGTAGGAAAAAGGAACAATATACCTTTTCATAAATTAAAAGCTCAAATTGATGCTGAACTTAAAGCAATTACTTTAAAACAAATTAAAAATAACCGTAAATTCAAAGGTTGGTCAATAGATGAAATAGATAAATTTTATAAACGATTTGGCTTTCAACCTTCAGTAGGTATAGATAAGCAAGGAAATATGATAATAAAAAATGTTATTATGTCTTCTGACTATACAGCTGGATATGCTCCTGTTTTTACTTATGTAGATAAAGGATATAAAAATGTACATCGTATGATGCATGATATATATGATGGAGGAACTATAGGAAAATTTGATTTTTCTAAAGGATTTAATTTCAATTACAATCTTTCAGTTGCTCAAAATAGACTTTGGAATTTAGATGCAAAGAAACTATTAGTTGAAACTTCAGGACTAAGGAAGTTAAATCAAATTGATTCTCCTGTATTATCTTTAAAATATAGTAAATTATGGCGAAAAATTCAATCTAGGAGTCAATTTAAACAAACTGTAGACCGTATATCTCGTCAATTAAATGTTCCTAAAGAAGTAGTTGAAGATGAATTATTATTAAGAATTAATAGATATGTAGAATTAGATACAAGCTCTGGTGCAAAAGGAGCTATGCGTTCTTTAGACGATTTAATGGATAAGTTTCTTTATTCTGGAACAAAATCAAACAAACAATTAGACCTTAATATTACAAATTTATTAGCAGATAGAAAAGTAGCCAAATCTTTACTTGGCGATGCAGGTGATTCTGCTTTATTAAAACAAGCAAGAGAAGCTAAAATAGCTAAAGATTTATTAAAAGGCAAAAAACCTAAAACAGATGTTCAATTAAAAAAACTTCCTCCAGATGTTCAAAAAATTGTTAACTTAATACAAGAAGGTGAGGCTAGAGGTTTTACAGGTGAAGAACTTCGTAAATTTGTATTTAATAGAGCTGCTAAATTAGGTATTGGTGGTAGTGTATTAGCTGGAATATTTGCTGATGATGATTAAGATTCTTTGACTAAAGATTCAAGTTCTCCATAAGCATCATTTGTTTCCGCACATTCTAAATGCATTATAATTGAAACATCTTCATGAAAAGTACCATCTTTATCTAAAAATCCTCTAGAAGCTTTATAACTTACAGAACTAGCTCCTATTAATTCTTTACATTGAGGGCATTTAATCACTTTCTATCATCCCCCATAAAAGGCAAAGGTAGACTATCGCATCCGTTAGCCTACCTCTAACATCTTCTCTTTGACTCTTATGACCTTTGACAAATGAACATATTCCATCTATATGTTTCAATAGATAGACCAAGAGAACTTCTTCTCTTTTAATACCTAGGTTTTCGCCCACTCTTTCAAAATTCGCAAATGCGTTATTTTGATTTCTTGCGTACTCCCTTTGTCCCTGCTCCCTTGTTTCCTGAATCTGAAGGAATATCTTCTTTATCAGTTTTTCCATTTGCTTTTTTGTCATCTAACTCTCTTTGTTTTAATTCTATGAACTTATTAAACTTTTCGTTATCTTTATTCATTTCAATATAAAGACCTAAAACATTATCTAATTGTCCTATATATCTATGAATACTTTCCATTTTATGGTTCATTTCTATTATAACACCAGCCATTTCTTTAATTGTTGGCTTTTTTCTTACTTTTGGTAATCCCATTAGTTTTCCTCTTTTTTAATTTTAAGAAATTTTTATGCAAAACATCTTCTGCCTTATCTAGCATTTCTTCAATTCTTTTATTAGAATTTGAAGAATAGCTTGTTTCAGGCTTTATTGTGCTTGGGGCATATATAACTCTACTTTCACTGTCTTTTTGCTTAAAATATGCCTTTATGGCTTTAAACATGTGTTTTCCTAGTACTGTTTCACCTTCAAACTCATCAATTATACTTTTTATTGCATTTAAATCAGTATCTTTTATATATTCCATTCTTTGAGCACCTTTTTACTTTCACTTTCTGATTTTATTTCTTTCAAAATAAACTCTTGATGATTTTTTGGAAATTTTCCATATTTAGCATTAACATTAAAAACAGGAAACAAACCCTTGTTTCCACATATAAACAGTGGTTCTTGAGACAACCAAGCATTCTTTTTAACTTCTTTTAATATACAATAATATTTCTTATTTCTTTTGAATACCATTTACCAAATCCTCCAAAGGCACTAAAGCTAGCTCACTAGCACCTTCATCACCACCCATTACTATAACGCCTCGACCATTTTTAACGCTATTTTTAACAATTTTCTTCATATTAGTAACAGGTACTAATATAACACCTTTAACATCATCTTTCCAAGATAAAATAGTAGCCCACCAATCAGCTTCTGTAATTGCTAGACCACTTTTCTTTCCAAAATAAGATAATTCTATAGCTATGTTTCCAGTTTTACGCCATTTATCTCGCTCTGTTTTTACTTCTATCTTGCCATGTTTCAGTATTCTTACTAACTTTTCTTCATTTTGTTCTCCAAAAGACAAATCAATATCCCACTTACTAAATTGCTTGTTACAGTGTTCTTTTAATCTTGTTTCTACGTCCACTTAAATACCTCCATACTGTTCTATTGGAAACCCCGTATCTCTCAGCAATCCAGGAGATACTTTGTCCCATCATTTTTCTATAAAACCATACCCAAAATCTTGAATTTATTTTACGAGGTCTAGCCATTTGGCATCTCCTTTCTGGGCAATCCATAAGTTGGAAAATCTTTATGCAGCGCTATATTTCCCGTTCTAGATATACTCCATACAATTCTTTTTTTAGGGCAATATTTCAGGTTACCTTTTCCCCATGTTCTTTTCATTATCTCCTCCTATTAATCTTTTAGTTCTAATTTTTAATCGTTCCATTTCTTTTACCATCACTACTCCATCATTACTTAATCTTGATGTTACATCACACCATTCTTTTAATATTTTCCAAGCTTCTACTACATCTTTAATATGCTTCATAATCTTTTCCTTATTTTAGGGTAATCTCGATGAGTGCTTTTTGACGTTATAACACATCAACCTTATGTACGCATCAATATCACTATTGATTGTATCTGCACACCGATACCGTGCCAGTTTTTATCCTGCAACTTGGAGCCAGGGGTCGATTACCCTAAAAATTTAATTTTCGTAAAGCAGGTTTTAAGGTCTCGAACCTCCTCAACGCGATGAGTGCTTCCATGCAACCTGCTTTACTTTTGTATACAACTTTAAAAACCTCTTGAACTCATTTTCTTGAGTACATATCTTTCTAAATCTTTGTCTTGGTGTTTCAACCAAGTTAATAATCTTTTAAAATTTTTATGTGTTAAAGGGCCTTTTCTAGTATTACACCTATGACAAATCATTTGGAGATTCATAGGAGTTGAATTACCTCCCAAAGAAAGAGGCATAATATGGTCACAAGCCATATTGCTAACAAGTAACCTGACTTCACAATAGGAGCATCGTCTCCCATATGCTTTATAAAGAAGGTTGCGAACTTCTTCCAATGATATATTAAATTCAACTTCATATTCTTTGCTTCTCCTTTTAAGTGTCGACCTTAATGTTGATGATTTCTTCATCAATCTATGAAATACTTTTTTAGCAAAATGCTTATGATATCTTCTTAACTTTCTACTAAATTTCTTTTCCCAAATTGTTAGCTTAGCAGGGGACTTTCGTCCCCTCCTAGGCTTTTTATTATTATTTCGCATTTCGTCTCATTGCATCTATTTGATGTTTAAGTTTATAATATGCGTTCCAAGTTACATATTTACTTCTTGTCTTTCTGTATCTTGGTTTATCTTGTAGTAATCTTAATATTCTATTAAGCATAACCTTCTCCTTCAATTTTAACTTTATCTTCATAAGCTGATACTAATTGTATTTGAAATTTCCATATTCCAAATAGTATTCCTTTAACATTAGGCGATGGATGTATAATGCCTATTGAAAAGAATTTAAACAGTCTTATTGCAGAAAAGTTATCGTACATTAGTATTTGTAATAACCATCCCATTATAGCTTCCTCCTCATTCTGAAAGTTGGAGTCCATTCAATTTCGCAATCAAATAATTCTCCATCTGTATTTTTAAATAACCTGACTTCTCTATCAGGTTTGTCTGACTGTCCATTTAAACCTATAACCTTTCTGGATGCGTTTTCTATTGCTCCGCTTCCTTTTCCTGCATATAGGTCAAGAACTTCGTTTCTGCTATATTCTCTGCTTACCTGGGATATTTGTATTATTATTATGTCCATATTTACAGCTAAATTTGACAATCCATGACTAATTTGCTTTATCTTCTCATGTTCCCCTCCATATGTTTTAGAGGTATCTATCAAATCTATATAATCTATAACTACTAATGACGGTTGTAATTCTCTTACTTTTTCTGTTATTCCCTGTAATGTAGGGCTTATTGTTTGTACATTTAAGTGAGCTAACTCGTCTTTATGGTCTTCGTAAATATCATCATAATTCTCGTTTATATCTTCTTTAGTGCATCCTGACACTATTTGCATATGTCTTCTATGAACATACCAAGAAGACAACTCTAAGCTTAGAAATAATGTAGGTATTTGCCAATCTATATTTATCTCATTTTTAACAAAATCTACCCCTAATACCATATTTTGGACAAATGTTGTTTTATTTGACCCTGTAGGCCCAAATACAGTGACTAATTCACCTGGATATATAATTGACTCCTTTTTAACACCTAGCATTTTACCTAAATTAATAGTTTTACCTGTAAAATCAGTTGTTAATCTATCTCTAAGTTCTCTTTGCATTTCTTCTGATGTTTTAACATCTATAAAGTAATCTTTATGTTGAAAATGTACACATTGAGTTTTGCAATGGTCTTTCATTATAACATCTTGGCAACCATATCTATAATTTCTATTATATACATTTTCTACCATTTCATTAATACTTGTTTCATTCATGCTTTTATTGTTCCAATGAAGCATTGATACTTTACAATAATGACTTGGGATGCCATGTCTTTTAAAATGACTTATTATCCTCATAGCCGTTACATGTCTATTACCTTCATTAGGTCCTTTGTTTAACATTGATTGAACGCAAGGTATTAATGTTGTTGGTTCTGATACTTTATTAAATACTTTTATATCAGGTACTTCATGCATCACTTTGCTTTCTAGCTCTGCGTTTCCTTTTAACTCATGATATTTAAAGTCTAATCTTTGAGTTTTAGCTAATTCAAATATTTCTTTTGGATTTAAATTCATTACTTCATCTTTAGTCAAAGGTATCTTATAAAGATTTGTCTTTTGATTAATAGTATGTTGAATTCTATATATACCTGTTCTCATATAAATACTTAAATCAACTTCTGGAAATAAGCTTCTCATTGTTTGCTTTACGATGTAAGGTAAATCGGGACTTTCTTTAAAATTAAAGAGATTTCCTGATAACATTAAATGATACCCAGAACCAGAAAAGAAAGGCTGGAAGCTCCCACAACCAATATCTCCCTCTTCTAGTTCCATGATAATACTTCTTAATATATCAAGAGTTTTTTCATCAGAATTATCTTTCTTGTCTATGTCTATAGGTATTTTATCTATAGCTCTTATTCCAAAGTAATTCTTCAGAGAGCCTGTCTTATCAACAAACTCTTTAGCTTCATCCTGATAGAGATACACTGACCTATATATCGGCTCCTCTGGAGAGATATATCTTACTAGGTGTGTGTGAGGTATCAGCATACCTCTATTTGCAGGAGTTCCTCTTGCTATCTCGACATACATTATAAGTTAGATAACCCACTTCCTTCTAATGAATTTCCACTTGATTGTGTTGGTTCATCAGAGGCTTCTTTGATTATCCCCTTACCTTTCAACCACTTTACATCATCCGCTAATTTAGTTTTATTTGCTTCGCTATTTTCATATATTTTATGATAAACTCTTGTCCAAGCTTTATCACCTATCTTCTTTGGTTTTTCTTTGTATACATATGCAATATAATCCATATTTTCTTTATCTGGTACAGGATTAACCCATTGCTCATTTAGATATGTATCTATTTCAGCAATTTCATTACCTTCTGCATCTTCCCAGCCACCTTTTACATTTAATCCGCATTTACAACCTACTGCATCAAAGAAAGTGTACATTCTTTTAAGAACGCTTCCACCAGTTATATCTCCATTAGCATCTTTATCAAAAGAACCTGCTAATTTAATATTTCTAGTATATTCACTGCCTTTTTGTTGCACTGTAACATCAAGAAAAACATCAGCCCAATCAAATTCTTCGCTTCTGTCTTTAAAGTTTAATATATTTATTTCGCATATTCCAAAGAAATTACTTCCTCCGCTTCCCATTGTTGGTCTAAAAATAGCCATTATTTCTTCTCCTTCTTATATATATTTTTCCAATTAAGTTCCATCTCTTTGCCTCTCAAATGAGGACTTCTACTACCTGCTTCTAAAGCATCGTTTGACTTAAAAGAAACCATTAAACCATCAGTTTCTTCATCTCTATATACATAGCCTATAGCATCGCAATCAGCCATTAGCATATTCTTTAGCTTGCCTGTTAAATCTAAACTTTCAGGTTCTACTAAAGCTTTGCTTTCTACTACTGCTCTTGCCCATTTTCTATGTCCTATAATGATAGTATAGTCAAATAAAGAACTTATAGCATCTACTGTATTAAGGACTTTTTCTCTAACTAAACCAAAACCCTTACCATAAGCTAAATCAGCTATATTTGCTACATTTTCGTCTTTACAGACTGCTTTCTCTGCCCATTCTGCTATTTTATCTATTGTATCTATAGCTGCATAGCTATATTCATGCCCTTGTTGAGCTTCTTTTAATAGAGTTATTAACTCTTCTCTACTATTTACTGATTCCACATAGCCTTCTATCATATTAGCTCCTTGCTCTGTATCAATTATTAAACAATCTTTTAATTGACTAAGAGCTGTAGTTTTACCTACTTTAGGTGCTCCATATAGTAAAAGTTTTTTAGGATTTTCAGAAATAGCTTTTCTTTTGACTTTTTTAAGTGTCATACTATTCTCCTATTTATCTTTTGACGAAAGGGCTCAAGAGAGACTTACGCCTCTCTCAAGCTCGTTAACTTACAATACTTTAATATTTAAAACAACTATTTTTTTGTAATGTCATAGTAGGAAAGTTAAACGACAAAGCGACTTCGTATGGCTGTTTTGTCACAACCTTCCGAATGGTATTTGCTATAAAACTTCCAGCCATGTTACTACAATAACTAGTTGCTTTCATATTGCAAGGTTCTTCACTACCAGACTCATCTGAATACCAAGTCTTTTCATACTTTGCTAAGGAAGGAGCAATAAAAGTATATTGTTGATAGTGTTCTGCTCCCATTCTACCATCTATTAATAGAAAAGGTTTAGCATATTTGTATTTAGTTAAAGCTTTAACAGCTTGCATTCTAACTTCCATACTGTCAAAACCTAATATAATTATGTCATTCTCATTCATATATATATAATCTTTAAATATATTCTCATCACAGATTATTTCTGCTGAATCATTAATATTTTTAAGATGTCCTTTTAACATATCAACTTTTAAATGACCAATATCATATATTGTATATTGAGATACACCTATATTAGGCGATTCTACTTTATCCATATCATATAATGCGAATTTTTCTGCACCCATTCTGGCTAATTGAATGGCTGCGGAACTACCTATAGCCCCGCAACCAAGTATATGAAAGTTATACTCGCTAAGATTGTCAACTAACCCTCTGCTACGAGTATTAATTTCCATACCAACCTCCTCCAAAACTTTCATTCCAACCATTATATACTATTTTATCTCTTAGAACTTCATCTTCCCATTCAAACATATCTCCAGGGAAAACAGTCATTAATTCATTCATAACTGTTTGTCTACTTCCTTTAATAGGTTTTACTTTAAATGGTAATTTGTTATTTTTACAGATTCCATTTATTTCTTTTACATTTCTTTTGTAATCTGAAAAACTCATGCTACCATCAACTAAACCATCCATGCAATGTTCCAATTTCTTTTCTGCTTGTTTGTAATAGTTTTCCATAACCAAGTCATTTTCTTTTTGAAACATAGTATCTTGTTTTTTATATGCAAGTTGACCTTGAAAAGTATGTATAGAATTACGAAGAATTGGTTTATCTTCACATTTATCTTTATATTCTTTTAACATTTTATCAGTAATATTAATCTTAGGTTTGCTTCTTTCTATTGTAAGATTTGTATCATAATGTTTGTTAATAGGTATACCATTAGCTTTCCAAACACTTACTCTAAAAACATATTCTTCCTTAAGATTGATAACTAACGCCAAAGAATAACTATCATTTTCCCAAGCTTCTATCTCTTTAATATCAGTTCCTGACCAAAATGCACCCATTGTATGATGTGAATGCCACCAAACAAACTTCATATTAGTATTTTTATACTTCATAGCTTGCTTCATTGTATAATCTGTGACTGCTTGTCCATCAAGTTCTGTATTGCTACCTGTATTTTCTTGCTTAAGTATTTCTACATCACTTAATTTAAAGCGTCCATCTTTTTGTGGTACAGCTGTCATTAATCCTGATATTTCATTTTTATCTTTATCATAAGCTATTGTAGCCCATGCTTGAAGTTTATACCAATCTTTCTCTGGTATATAGAACATATTTTCTAATTCCATTACTCACTCCTTCCTGGACTTGTCGCCCATTTCATCATTTTATCTTTTATATCTTCTTCAGCTTTTACTTCTTCTCCATAATATTTAATAGATTGTAAACCAAACTCTATATAATCATTAGCAAGACCTCTTTTAAACAATATTAACCAAATGCTATGATATAAATGCTCTTTATTCATTTCTTCTGATACATCATAATCATATTCACATAAAGGATGAAGACCTGTTATTTCTTCAAACTTTGTTTTAATATCATAAAAAGCCCAATTTCCATAACATTCTATTAAAGCACCAAAATATGATTCCATTTGATATCTATATTCTGAATCTTGATATTTGTCAAGTGTATAAACAGCATCTAGATTAATTTTACATGAATTCATAGCACTGCAATTTACTTCTTCACATGCTTTTAATAATGATAATGAATTATTAATATCTTTATCAACATTATATTTAGTATGCATAGAACGTGAACAACTATTAATATATTCTTGACTTCCTAATGCTTTATATTCTTTACTGAAATTATCTGGCATTCCTATATGAAAGTATTGAATTTTATTATATGGATGACTATATTGATTATGATAATATTGTGCCCAACTTAATAAATGATATTGCAAAGATGTAAAATCATTCTTTTTAAAGCTATTGTAAATATCATCTTGGTAACTACTTAAACATACTGCACCATAATCATTATAACTACTTCGTGCTGAAATATAAGGATGCTTTAAATGTTTACCTAAGGATGAATGATAACAACCATTCATACCAAATCCTTTTGATGTGCCACCTATATGTTCTCTTAAGTTTTTAGATGCAATTATTCTTATAAAACTATCTTTTTCAGATTCTATTCTTTGAATAAGCTTTGCATCTTTCTTTCCATCATAAACAAGTATGTTTATATCTCTTAGGTGAATTTCATATAATAACTGTGTTTGTCTTATTTCTTTTTGTACCGTGATATATGGTTTAATTTCCACTTTACCATTTGATAAATTATAAGCTAAATCACATTGTGTATTAATTGTATTAACTAATTTAATAGTTTCTTCTTTAAAATCATCAATATTTACATTTCTTGGATATCCATCTTGCTTTAAATAATACTTGTCAATTTCTAACTGTCTAGCTTGACGAATAATATAATTTAAATAGTTAGATTCATCTTTAGTTCTTTCCAATTTATGATGAATACCTTTTGATTTTTTATGAACCTTTAGTTTTTTAAGTAAAAACTCATCTATTTTATTATATGTTCCTGGTCTCCAATTCCATTTATCTGTAACATCAATAGAATCAATACCATAATGTTCTAAAACATTATTAAAACTTTCTAATTCTTGGAAAAACTTATTTTGTGGACCGACTGCTATAGCATTTGCCATATCTTGCGTTAAATCTCTTAATACATCTATATTTGTTACTTCTTTTAAACTACTTCCCCAGCTTATTGTTTCCATATTCTTCTTTCTCCTGATTTATTAAATGAGAGAGGCTACACAAACAGAGTTACACTGTTCCACCTCATACCTACCACTAAGCAACCTCAAAGGTTCCCCCTCACCTCTCTCATTTAAATGTTTAATTACCCACCAACTTTGTTATTGCTAGTGAATGCTACAACTGCATCATCTGCAATTGGAAAGTCATTTAATCTAACTTCTCCATTTACATTAACTTGTGCATCTGCAGGTATATCTAACTCATTTCTGAGCTCTCCTACATTAGTTGAGCTAACATCACGCCTATTAAATGCTCCATTATCTAATAAGCTTATACTTCTACTATCATTTGCCATATTTGGCCTCCTATTCTGCTAACTTTGTTAAAAATACATTACCTCTCCAATCAAACACGTGTCCTGGACCATATTCTGTATACATTTGACTAAATGCTTCTTTAAATGATAAAGCATCAAATCCTGTCCATTTATGTTCAATAAACTCTACGTGCTCATTTACTTTAATACTTTCTTCTAGCTGTTCTTCTTCATTTGCTTTTATTTTATTTAGACAACTAACTGAAAATAATAATAAAGATATTATCATTATTTCTCGCCAATAACTAAATAATCTACGAAACATACCTGGTTTTTCTGGTCTATCTGGTGTCATTATCACCTCCTAATTGATTATTTTCTATTAATAGCTCTATTTTATCTTCTAAATATTCTATATAACTCTTTTGAGTGTATTTATTACTATATTTGTCTATAAGATAAGCTATTTCACTCATTTTACTCATGTTACCTCCTAATTAAATCTGAGCCTAGGTAACAAACATTATATTAAACCCTTATTAGGGAGAAAGGATGCGTCTATGTCAATTAAACGCTATATAATGAAAAAATCCTAGGCTCTTTGTCGGCTAGTATAAATCTATCACCCTAATTATTAGGGTTATTTTATATTGCATAAATACCTAATCATTGTTAGGCTCTTCACTAGCACAAGTTTTACAAACTAATTGTTTATAATGGTAATGTTCACACATTTCACATAAATGCCATTCACTTAACCATGTCTTTATCGCTTCTGATAACTTTATCATATTATTTTCCCTTTCTGGGTATATAAGGTCTATAATTTACTTCAATTCTTCTTCTAGCCTGCTCTGCTACTCTTTCTACATACTCTTCGTAAGTCATTATATCTGATAAACTATACATTTCTTCCATATTATTCTCCTTTATTGTTATAATGGTCAGTCATATACCTACCATTCTTTGGTTTTTTACAACTATATTTTATTACATCTAGTTCTCTATAATAATAAGATTGTTTTAATGCTAATTTTATCTTATCCATACGATGTCTTACCATAATATTTATCCTTTATTTGTCTTTTGTTATTAAATGTAATGTATGGCTGGTGAAGGACTTCTCATTACCTTCAAAATGCTCTGTCTCTATGGGCTTTGGGCCTCACGACACACATAACAATGATTGTCATCACTTTACTTATAATAGTTTTGTCTACTATTACATCATAAAATCCTACAACAGGAATGTTATATCCTATACAACCCGAGACTACGAGTTATAGTTTAGTATAGGTTAATGCCGACATAAAAATGAGTGCCTTTCGGCTTTTTTATGTTATCTCGTCACACTTACAGATATCCAATCAGTTACAATCATATTATTATCATTTGACAATAATATTAGACAGTCTCATAGATACCTTGCCTGTGTGCTTTTATATAAAACACTTTCACAGGCTTACCATTTAAATTATAACATCAATGAACTAACCGTCGTTAATTCTTCTAGTTATAATTACCATACATATCTTATTAAATCTTTAAATACCTTTATTATAACTTCCATAGAGAGCGACTCTATTTTATATATAATCACATACTTTAATTGTATCGGTATTTGTGTGTTGACTTACCTAAATCAGGCAATGTAGTCTATAGTTAAGCGTGTCAATGCTCATTTAATCATAGACAATTCTATTAGAATAGCCGACTTATATTACTTCCTCCGCGTTTGAGTCTAGTGAAATGCGACTATTCTAAAGCTTGACTGCTAACCAACAGTCACTCTTGAGATATTACCTATCCCAAAGAGTTTAAGCGCAGTTGACCACGCTTCATAGCGAGATTTCGCCATGATTATCTCAACTGCACCATTTTTACTAGTAAACTTATAAACTTTCTTCATACTAACCTTTCTGTGCTAATACAGCACACTTTATGTATTACTTTATAATAAAAAAGCCTAGACATACCGAATACACGATATGCCTAGGGGATAATATTCTGTTGCCATGACCTTTCGGCCACCGAATCTTATTCAGGTTTGGCTACACCATAGATTTAGCTAGCTCTATCGCTTCATCTTCGGAAGACAAAGCATTAGATTTAGCAGGTCCGATGTAGATACGGGAGTTTCTAACTTTAGTGCCTTTATCCCATTCTTCATCGGACTCAATCAATCGCCAATTGCATGCTTCAGTTAGCGCTACCAACTGACTCATGTTCGCAATTTGTGATGGATTGTAAATCATGAAGCCTTGACCTGATTTGGTCTTGGAAAGTTCTATCCCATTACCAAAGCAGTGTTTTATCAAGGCTGTAACTTGATTTATCATAATTTAATGTCCTTTATTTAATTGTTATAAATTGATTTAGATGCCAAGCACCCAAGGTGCTAAGGGGCAACCCAACGCCTAGCCCTATCAATTTCAACGCAAGTTGACCCCGCAGGGGCCTGAATTGAAGCGGGTAGGTGGTGTGTATATCCCAAACACCCATTCTCGTTATAATTTTTCAAAAAGGGGTTGATTTTCAACGATTTACGAGGAAACTTGACATTTTTTTGTGTTTTTTAAAAAAATCACTAGGAAAATATATTTTTTGGTGTATTTTTAAAGAATAACATAGCTATGTATAGAGCTATATAAGAGCTTTATTAACTAAAGACAAGTATTTCTTGCATAGCTATGGTATTTCTATGTATATTTAGCTATGGAAAATCAAGAATATATGAATCCTCAGTGGGTAAAATCTCGTAATGTAGATGATTATACCTATGAAAATATTGGAGATGACTGGACCACAGATGATTTTTATGGTGGCGATATAAGAGTTACAGATATGGTCACAGGTGAAGATACTGGCGATTTTTATAGGTATTTAAAGGAAGATTCTAGTGGTGGAAGGCCAGGAACTTACTCAGCAGATATGTATTACCATAATCAGCCAGATGAAGGCCTATATGAGTATGATAAGTATAGAATTATGACTCCTGAAGGGATAAGAGGTCTTGGAATGGGCAATATTCCCGATATGTATGCGGAAGGAAGAGAAGATGGTGATATTACTAGAGCTCATAGAAATATAGGTGGAGACCTATTTAAGTCTAATAGACAAGTTTATTTGGATGAAGAAGGTAATCCTATGACTAGTTGGGGCTTTAATTTCTTTGGTATACCTATTGGAGGTAGAGAAAGAGCTATATCTCAAGAAAGATTTGATAAAGTAACAGATAAAATGAGTGGTAGGGCACAAGGACTATTAGATTTTGTTGATGACAAGCATAAAGGCAGGATGGATGTTTAATGGCTAATATAGACGCATATGGTGGTGATGCTAACGCATTTCTATCTGCTGGTAAGGCAAGTGGGCCAGGGCCATGGAATGAGGCTACGGGCAATACAGTTGGTATGACTGGTGGAAGTCATTCAGGATGGAATGCTTTTGGTAATAATTATGTTCCTGGATTTGCTAATGATATTGTAGGTGCTCACAATGAAAGAAAGTTAGATGACCCTACATCATTGTATACACTGGCAACACTAGGACTTTATCCACTTGCAGGATATATGATTCAACGTGGATGGCACGGACTAAGAGGAACAGAACCTTATAAAGGTTTTAATCAAGGGCATCAAAAAAGAGGTCCTAAGCCTCAAGTTAAACCATGGGATAAGTTAAACACTTTGGGAAAAATAGGTAGAACTATTAGTACAGGTTTTAATTACTACCTACCTGGACAATTTTTATATGATACAGCTAAACAAGGATTTAAAGGCGCTACATTTAGATAAGGAGATTTAATGGCAGGAGGAAAATGGGGGCAAGCCCTAGACAACACAGGAGGACTTACTCCACCTAGAGATAGAACAAAAATGTCAACAGGTAGAATGAGGAATAAAGCTAGTGAATTTTTTGATAATGGTATAGGAAGTGATATTTTTTGGGACCAACCCATTTCTCCCGTATCAAGTATATTCAATGCGACAGGTAAGCCTGTAAGTCCTGGTTTGCGTCAAAGAGCTCATGATTTAATAAATAATTCAGGTCCTACCTATAGCATGAAAGAATTAAGAGCTTTATTAGGTATGGGACCTTCTAGAAAAGGTACAATAGAGGGTAGATACTAATGGCTGATAATTACAATAAACTTCGTAGACAATCAGGTATGAGTAGGGAAGAATTTGATTACTTCATGAATACAGGTAATCTTCCTCAAGGTATAAGCTTTGAAGAAGGTATGGACCTTAGAGCTAGAAGAGATGCTTTAAACAAAGAAGGATATGATGAATCAGTTGCAGATTATGAAGCTACTGATACAGGTGGATATGTAGCACCTGAAGACCAGACAGACTTTGAATATACTGGATACGGCAATCAACCAGGAGCTACTGATATACAGGATGTAGGAGAATATACTGCTGAAACACAAAATGTAGGTGGTTATGTTCCTCCAGAAGACCAACAGGCTTTTGAATACACAGGTTATGGTAATCAGCCAGGTTCTGGAGATATTCAAGATGTAGGCGAGTATACTGCTCATAGTGGAATGGAAGAGCAGGGTAACATGTATATGAAAGGTGTTACTGATAATATTAGACGTGGAGATTATGATAGCGATGAAGCATTTAACGAAGCTTTAGTAAGAGCTAGGCATGCTGCAGGTCACCCTAATCCCTACAATAGTGCTGAAGGAGCGCAGTTTTATGCAAACTTAACTGATACTCATTATGTTGACCCTAATATAATAGGAGCAGTGGACCCTTATGGCTTATTTACTCAGCAGAAAGAAAAGATGGAGAATTTAGGAGAGATGCATTCAGTATTTGGAAGCCAATCTCTTGATAGTTTAGATACAGTTACTGTAGGTGATAATACATATTCTTTTGATGCTGCGCATACAGGAACTCCTTATTCTCATCATATCAATCCAGATGGAAGTGTTTCAACTTCTATTACAAGTCCTGGTCAAAGTACAATATCAGCTAATGACCCTTTTGTAGCCCCAGAAGACCAAGAAGATGAATGGGTTGGTCATCAACCTACTGGTTATGGTAATTTTCCAGGTACACCTAAAGAACCTATGCCTTTTCCAGGCCCTCCTAGACAAATGCCTAATCCTATGGAAAGAAACCCTATGGAGTTTAATCCTATGTCAGATTTTGGATTACTAGGGCCACGGCCATTAAATATGCCTAGAGCATTACCAACATCTGACGAGTTGAACTAATATGGGTTTTATGGATAAATTTGGTACAGGGCAAGGGTGGTTAGCCCAAACCTTTGGAAGAAAGACTCCACAGCAAACCCCTCAAAACATTCATACTGAAGTTGATTCTACAATGAATGATTATAATAAAACTCAATCAGCTTTTACGCAGCCAACTGAAACTCAGCCATTTACTCCAAATTTAGGACAACAAGTTTCAACTCCTGGGAATGAAGCTGTAAATCAGAATACAATGGCTACTGGGCCTCAATCAAATCCTTATATAGATAAAACCCAATTCTTTGAAGGTGGACATAAAAATAAAGCTTATTTAGATAGTGAGGGTTATCCTACTATTGGAACAGGTACTTTATTAGAGCATCAAAAATATGAAACTATGCCAGACCAATATGCTAATTTAGATTGGAGCGAAGAGCAGGGGAACCAAAGATTCCAAGAAGATTATGGTATAAAACAAGGAGAAGTACAGAATTTATATGGAGAGGGATGGGAATCATTACCTCCACAAGTACAAGGAATGCTAACTGATATGTCATACAATGTAGGGAGTCAAGGGTTATTTAATAAATTTCCTGGATTAATTAAAGATATAAGGGCTGGAAACTATCAAGACGCGGCAAATCAATTAAAATATAAAGATATATCTAAAGGAGATGTTGAAGGAAATATTAGCCAATGGTGGGACCAGGTAGGCGGAGTTACTACAGAAGGAAATATAGCTTCTGGTGCATGGGGTGGAGATTCAAGGAGTGGCAATAGAGCTACTTATAATTATGATACATTATATAATTTAGGAAATCAAAGTAATACTATAGCAGGAATCTAATGTATACAATAAATATACATCATAAAGGAGATGATGCTCCTACGACATACACAATATATAGGAAAAAAGAAGCAGATAGTGAGAACTTGGAATATAAATACTGGAGAGAAGCAAAAGAAGGAGAGTATGGAATATCAGATGACGAATTCGTGGCTAAAGTCATCTCCAAGTCCGTTTATAACCCTTCCAGCATTTACGTTCGGTATCCTTATGGCTATACTTTTTTTAACCCTAAGTATAATTCTACTAAACTTAAGGCAAGTGGTCGGAAAGCTAACAACACTATTTCAGGTAAAACACAATGGGAAGTCTTGACTAATGGTCAAAAAATGAAAAACTTAGCCATGGTTTATGCTACTAAGATGGACTATGATAAGGCAATAGAACACGTTCTAGATAATCCAACTGATAACCAAAAGGTTATGTGGAAGAGAAGAATGAAGAAGGAGAAGTTTAAAGATATGGTAAGAGAAGAATTACAATCATTATTAAAAGAACATGGAATGACAGAAGAGTATACACTTCAGTTATTATCTGATACTATTGATACAGCTAGAGCAAAAGGAGATGTTACTAACCTTATGAGAGCTGTTGACAATCTTCAGGATATGCATGGAATGAAAGAAAAGAATCAAGTTAAAACAGTAGAGCAGATAGAAGCTACAAGTAATACTAAACTTATTGATGAACTTAGAGAAACAGAAGAAAAACTTACAGCTACTAAAACTACAATTAAAGAGGAAGATTAATGCCTTTATTACCTCAAATAATAAGAGCTGCTTCTAAGCTTGGCCCTAAAGTAGTAAAAGTAGCTAAAGGAACTACAAACCCTATAAGACGAGTTATTCCACAAAACGTTAAAAATACTATTAAAGATAAGATTATAAGGGCTAGAAGCGCTAATCTTTTTACACGTACTGGAGCACAAAATCGTATTATACAAAATGTTGATGATTATTATACAAAGAAAATAAATAAGCTTAAGGATATTTATAGACAAAGGTATCCTTCTCAATCAACAATTAACCAAGCGAAAGAAAGTCTTAAAAATATACCTCCTGGAGGTTCAGCTTCAACCAGACGAAATATAAAACAAGGTATAAAAGATAAAATAAAAGAAATGACTTCAGCTCGAGGTAGTGGTGGAGCCGAAAGGTCAGAACTAAGAAGGCTTATTAGAGAGAGAAGAGTTGCTAATGAATTTTTAAAAAAGAACTATAAAGATATAGTCAAAGATACTATTAAGCGTACTAAGATATTGCGAGATAAATTTGCTCAAATGTCCTTAAAAGAAGCTAAAGCAGGTGGTGCGTTTCTTGACGCTAAGACACTTAAACAATATTTAGAATATCACAAAGTTCCTGCTAATCTAATTAAAGAAGTACTAAAACTTAGAAAAACAGGACAGATTTTAATGGGACCTAGTGGCCTTAGAAGAGGTTTGCAAACAGGTGTTCATGAATTCAAGCACGCTCTTCAATATAATATAAATAGAACTTTGAATAAACGATTAAGTAAAACGGGTTTATCAAATCTTCCAGATGTGTTTAAAGGTATGAATAAAATGGGTAGGCCTAGTGCTTGGACTCAAAGTAATCCCATATATTCTTCTATAGACGATATAATTAGTAAAGCAGGAAATTTGAGTACAAGGGATTCTAGGCCTGGTTCTGCTATTATGGAACTTGCGAAAAGACTTCAAAGAGATGGAATAATACCTAGAAATTTAAAGCCTAATGAACTTAATTATAACGGTTTATATAATGCTCTGTTAAACGTAAGAAGCGCATATGCTAGTCCTTCAAGTACATTGTATAAAGGACCAGGGACTTTTAGAAGATTGTTTCCTGGAGGAGAAAATCAATATCAAACTATACAAAATAAGTTATTAAGAATGATGGAAAGAAGGAGAGGAGATTATGGAGTATGGCGTGGCTATTTTAGAAGGCCACATGAAATAAGTGCGAGATTATCCGAAATTAGAAATATTCCAGGATTGACAACTCTTATTAAAAGGCTTTCTTCTCAAGGAGAAAAGGGCGATAAAGTTCTTAAGGTTTTAAGAAAAAACTTCTCTTCTGTTGATGATATTTTAGATGTTATGTCTAGAAAAGATTTGGTTAAAGCTTTAGATAAAGCATGGGCAGGAGCTCCAGCGATTCCAATGATAGATTATTTAAATAAAGACAAGTAATGGATTTTGAAGAAAGATATGCTCAGCTAGAAGTATTAAAAAAATTGCGGAATAACATGGCCTTGTTTGGAAAGCACTGTTTCCCAACAGCTCTCCGCAAGAGTACACCTCCTTTTCATAGGGAGGTCTATGCTCACCTATCTGATGACGAGAAAAAAAGAGTATTAATCGCTGCTCCTCGTGGTACAGCGAAGAGCACGGTTACTACTCTTATATATCCATTATGGAGAGCGGCATTTAAAAGTAGTAATGAAGATTTATTTATAGTTATTATATCAGAATCACAAGCTCAGTCAATTAACTTCTTATCTCGTATTAAATATCATTTGACTTATAGTGATGAATTTAAGGCAATCTTTGGAGACCTTGGTCCTAATACTGCTAGTAAATGGACTCATACAGATGTTATATTAGGAAATGGAGCTAGAATAGTAGCTGTGGGTACAGGACAAAGAGTTAGAGGATTCTTGCAAGGTGATACTCGACCTAATCTAATTATAGTAGATGACTTTGAATCAGAGTTAAATGCATTTACTCCTGAAGCAAGAGCTAAGAATAGGAAGTGGTTAACAGAAGCAGTTATACCTTCTTTGTCTGATGATGGTAAGATTGCCATGATTGGAACGGTAATATCTGAAGATTGTTTCTTATGTTGGGCTAAAGAATCTACTGCTTGGGCTGTATTATGGTTTTCTATATGGGATGATGATGAAAAGAGTATTTGGCCTGAAAGATTCCCAAAAGAAAGAATACTTAATATAAAAGAAGAATTTAAATCTGTTGGTAATATAAATGGATTTTTCCAGGAATATATGAATATTGCTCAATCTCCTGATGATGCTCCCTTTCAACCTAAATGGATTAAAATACATAGTTATGATTATAAGCGTATACAAGGTCAGAATTGTTTAGTTAAAAATGAAGGAGAAGAAAATGAAGTTATCAAGCCCGTGGAAATCTATATGGGAGTGGACCCTGCTTCTTCTCTCAGCGCTAGGGCTGACTATTTTGTTATTGCCGCTATTGCTATTGATAATAATAATAATAAATATGTTGTAGATATTTATAGAAGTAGAATATCGCCAGCAGAACAACCTAAATTGATAATAGATTATTATAAAAAGTATAAACCTCGTAGAGTTAAGGTTGAGACAGTGGGGTATCAAGAAGCCTTAAGAACTGCGGTAAGAGAACTTATGAGAGAGGATAATTTATATATACCAGGATTAGAAGCAGGTGTCAAGCCTAGAAACTCTAAATCTGAAAGATTATTATCCTTAGTTCCTCTCTTCGCGAAAGGGACATTTTACTTTAGGGCAGAAGATACTCATGCGCAAGGAGAGTTTTTATCATATCCAAAAGGAAGACATGATGATATTATGGATGCAATTTGGACTGCTTTAGACGGAGCAAAGCCTTGTAGAAAAAAAGAATTTATTAGATTATCCGATGATGAATGGAGAAATCCAAAGAAAACACTTGATTGGATGACAATGTAATGCGTAAATTAAGCTGATGGCATATAACCAAAAAGACGACAAACAGGACGATTATCAAGAAGATATTGTTCAGGAGACTAAAGACCTCTTTAAAGATTATTCATCTAAAAGAGATGTTTGGGCTCAACATGCTAAAGAAGACAAAGAATTTAGATTAGGCAGACAATGGACTGCTGACCAAATGGAAACATTAAAGTCAAGAGGTCAAGCTCCTATTGTAATTAATAGAGTTCATCCTGCAGTTGAATCTGCCAAAGCTATGCTTACATCTAATAGACCTTCTTTTAGAGCAGCTCCTAGAGAAGATTCTGATAATAAAGTTGCTCAAGTAATAAGTAATCTACTCGCATATATGTATGATATATCTGATGGTAGGAGTGTTATTAGACAAGCAGTAGATGATTATTATGTTATGGGTGTTGGTTATTTACATGCATATCAAGACCCTATGATGGATATGGGTAAAGGTGAAGTCTGCTTTCATGATGTAGACCCACTAGATGTATATATCGACCCTAATAGTCGACATAAGTTTTTTGACGATGCTGAAAATATTATAATATCTAAGTTATTCACTAAAGACCAAGCTGAAAAGCTTTATCCTATGTATAAGTCTAAAATACAGAACGCGAACGGAGAAGAAGACTGGAATGCTCCTAGTACCGAAAGAGCTGATGATGGTGAAGTTACATTTCCAGAAGATGTAGGAAGAGTTAATAACAAAGAATATGTAAGAGGTTATGAGAGATATTATAAAGTAGATGTAACTGAAATGAGAGTATTTGAAAAGTTCTCTGGAAAAGAAGATTTGTTAACTCAAAAGCAATTTCAAGAATATCTTCAAAGACCTGCTTTTATAATAGAAGGGCAAATAATAACAGACCCTAAAATAGCTGAACAAATGATACAGCAAATAACAATGCAAAGAGAACAAGCAATGGCAATGGAGAGACAAAGAAATGAGCAAGCAGGATATGCAGAAAGACTTCCTACTAACTTGCCTCCCATTGATATGGTTAAAGTTACATTTGCAGAACTTATTCAAGAAGGACAAATAGAAGTTGTTAAAGTTCAAATGTCCAGAGTTAAGCAATGTGTTATTATAGGAGATAAAAAGCTTTATTCAAGAATATTGCCTTTAGAGAAATATCCTCTTATACCTATAATGAATATACATACAAGAACTCCGTATCCTGTATCTGATGTTAGATTGATTAAAGGTTTACAGGAGTATATAAATAAAACACGTTCTTTGATAATTGCTCACGCTACTACAAGTACTAATACTAAAATACTTGTCCCTGAAGGTAGTGTTGATATGAAAGATTTTGAAGAGAAATGGTCTCAACCTGGAGTAGCTATTCCTTATGACCCAACAGATGGTCCTCCTGTACCAGTTCAACCTACACCATTAGGAAATGAATTGTATACGCAAGAGCAAACTGCTAAAAACGATATTGACCATGCATTAGGTTTATATGAAATGATGATGGGTAATTCACAAGCTGCTCCTGATACATATAAAGCTACTATATCTTTAGATGAATTTGGACAAAGAAAGATGAAATCTAAGTTAGCAGATGTAGAAGCTGCTTTAGTTAGACTTGGACAAGTTGCATTACCTTTAATGCAGCAATTGTATAAAACAGAAAAGATTTTTAGAGTTATACAACCCAATAACTCAATAAATGAATTTGTCATTAATAAGAAATTGGTTGATGATAAAACGGGTGAAATTGAAATAGTAAATGATATTACTATAGGTAAGTATGATATTATAGTAGTATCAGGCTCTACATTACCTTCTAATAGATATGCAGAATTAGAATTCTATATGGAAGCTTATAAAGCAGGTCTTGTAGATAAGATTGAAGTTCTTAAGAAAACAGAAATATTCGATATGGAAGGTGTTCTTGAAAGAACTGATATTATAGCTCAATTGCAACAGCAATTACAAGGAGCTACAGAAGAAATTAAGAAGCTTAAAGGCGATTTACAAACTCGCGATAGAGAAGCTGTTAATTTGAGAAAGAAAGCTGAAGTTGAGAAATTCAAAGGAGACCTAGACGGCGTTAAGAATAAAGCTAAAGCCGCTGGCACTCTCTATGAAGAAAGACTTAACGATAGTTTATCCACTATAAAAACGCAGATAAAAGATGCTGCAAAAACCAGCTCACCCTCTTAAGGTGGAAAAAGAGGCAGCTAAAAAGAGAAAGTAGAACATGGAACAAGAAAATATACAACAAGATACCCCTCAACCAGCCAAAGAACATGCTTCTTTAGAAGAAGCTATTTTTGGTTCTAATGATGAGGGCTCTAATGACCTTTCTGATGTTTTTACAACAGGCAAGGAAGAGACTACTACTGAAGCTCCTGTTATAGGACAACCTGAAGTTAGTACAGAGGTAAAGCAAGAAACGACACAAGATAATGATACCACTAGGTATCAATATTGGCAATCTCAAGCAGATAAAATGAAAGCAGAGAACCAACGATTGCAAACAGCTATGCAACAGCAACAGCAAATGCAACAGGTTCCTCAAGTTCAACAACCTGTTCAAGAAGCGCCAGTGGAACAAGTTTTTCCTCCTCCTCCAGAAAAACCTGGAAAACCTGGGCAATTTTCAAGAGAAGAAGCTTATAGCGACCCTTCTAGTGAAAGTGCTCGATATATAGATGCTGTTGAAGCATGGAGAGATGATATGACTGAATATAATGGATTAAAAAGTCAATATGATGCTGCAATCGTACAAGAAAAAGTAGAAAAGATTGAAGCCACTAGAGTTCAAGAAGCTCAAAGGCAAGAAGCTTTTCAAAGAGATAGACAACAAAAAAATGAAGTCTATAAGTACGTTACTGGTCATCATGGATTATCCAAAGAACAAGCAGTCGATTTCATTAATACTATGAGTCAACCAGAATCTGTTAATGTTGATAATCTTGTCGCTTTATATAGATTAAATAAAGGAGGAAGTCCACAACAAGCGAATCCTGGACAACCTAGTGAAACCTTTCAGCAAATGAAAAATGCTCAGCAAGTACCATCTCCTATGGGAGTTATGCCTTCTGGACAATCAAATGCTGATGGTCGTAGCGTAGAAGATAAGATTATGGATACGATGGTAGGGAATTTTAATAGTAAAAACCCTTGGAAGTAATCTATAATTAATCGCTTTACCCGAAGGTCTAACAAGACAGTTGAGGGATAAGCTAAATAAAAGGATGGAATCGAATGGGAACATTTTATTCAGGCGCGGCTGGTAATGACGTTCAAGGTGTCGATATTAACGATACTAGACGAAAGTTTAATTTCGGCGAACGTGTTGCAGAGTTAGCTCCACAACAAAGTCCATTCTTCGTATATTTATCGAAGGTGGCAAAAAAAGCTACTAATGACCCTGTGTTCAAATTTTTAGAGCAAAGACATCAGTGGCAAAGACGTAATTTTACAGTTAATACAACTGTACCGTCAGGTAGTACTTGGGATACAGGAGCAGAATCAGCAGGAACTGCGTGTGACGCAGCTTCTGGTGACCTTTATGTTTCTTGTAAATATGACAAATATGGAAAAATCACTTCAGCTGATAATCCATGTTATTTCATATTACCAGGTCAAGTTATAGCAATAGTTGATGATGATGGTGATGTAAGAAAATTCAGGATTGACCCTGATGCTTCAGTCACTACTGTTACTACTGATTATACAGATGAAGATAATAATGGTAAATATGTAAGTCACTTAGAGCACTCTAATGATTTATGTACTGTTATTACAGCTGAATCAATAATACCTTTACAAGATATCGCAGCAGGTGATGCTTTTGCTAGTGGTAATAAAGGTCAAGTAATTGGTAGTGCATGGGCAGAAGGAACTGATAGTCCTGTTGGTTGGGAAGATAAATTGTTTGACAGAGAAGGATATTGTCAAATCTTCAAAACTGGCATGAATATCTTTTCTGGAACAGCTTTAGCTACTGAATACAGAGGTATTGCTAATGAGTTTCAAAGAATCTGGCAAGATAAACTTATGGAACATAAGATGGATGTAGAACAAGCTATGTTATTTGGTATAGGTGCAGCTTCTAATGAACAGGGGACATCAGCACCAGTAAGAACAACATGGGGAATTCTGCCATATACTGAAAGTTATGGTAAAATCTATAATATGTCTTATAGTTCTTCTGGCTATGATGCTTTCTTAGATGCAATGGAAGATTTCTTTGCTCCTGAATCTGGTAATAGTGGAAATAAACTAGTCTTGGCTTCAAGAAAAGTTATTACTTACTTAAACAAATTAGGCAGTGGAAGCTTCTTAAATAATTCTGTAGGTTCATCTCAATATCGATTAGATGTAGCTACTGTACCTGGTGCTTTTGGGCATACAGTAACTGTAGTAAATACTATATTTGGTAACCTTCATTTTGTGCAAGAGCCTTTATTAAGAGGTCCTTGGGAAGATTACTGTGTAGCAGTCGATATGAAAAATGTAGCTTATAGACCACTTATGGGTAATGGTATTAGTCGAGATACCTTCATTGAAACTAACGTACAAGACAATGGCGTTGATGGTAGGCAAGACCAAATCATCACAGAATCTGGCTTGGAAATTAGTGTTCCTGAAACTCATGCAATCCTTAAGTTTTCTTAAGTAGGAGGTAGATTATGGCTTTATGTGGAATAGGTCCAAATGGCACAACTGGAACAGTTATAGTAGATGGTACTACTCATGCTAATGATGTAGCTTATGGAAAATGGATATCATATATAGAAGGTGGGATAACATATTTATCTCATGCTACTTTTGACCCTTTTGATACTGACGCAGAGATGATTAGTCCTGCTGTTCAAGGTCCTTGGGTGAATGGTAAAAAGATAGTAGTTGGTGTTCATATTGTAGCTGCTGAAGGAACTGGAACTAGTGCTGCTGGTTTTCAGATTGAAGGTAGTGTAGATGGTAAAACTTGGGCTAGGATTGGTTCTGAATTAAGTGCTGATTTAAATCCAGAAGCTGCTGCAAATGCTGTGCATTTGTTTACAGTTGATTTATCAGATTATACTCTTCCTTGGTATAGGTTAACAATGAATGATGACGCTAACGATTTAGATGTTATTACATTTAAATTCTTCGTATCAGGAGTAAATGCAGAGTATGCTGAAGGTTTAGGCCTTCAAGGTACTCTATCAGATGCTTTTGTTGGTGGCATTGGTGTTGACCCATCATAGTGGTGAGTTTATTAATCGTAGAGGGGGCTTCGGCCCCTTCTACATAATTTGGAGATAAAATGAGTGATTTAACGATAACAACAGCTGGAGTAAGCGAATCCAAAATTTCTGGAGGAGAGTTTCTTTCTAGCGATAAAAAGCTAAATCAAATGAAAGTTGACATTGTTTCAATTACTCCTGGAACTACTACTAACGCATGTAGTGATGGTGAAATTATATGGGATAATGAGAAGTTGGAGAATCTTGTCGGTGTTAAAGGTGGTTCTTGTATTCTTCAATCAGTTACTTTGATAGATGATGATGACCATGGTGGTGCAATAGATTTAGTATTTTTTAATGCAAGTTCCTCTTTAGGAACTGAAGGTAGTGCTGTAAGTGCCGCTGATGGAGCTGTTCCAGATGCTATATTAGGTGTAGTCACTGTAAGCAATTATTTTGATGGAGTTAATTGGAAGGTTGGAACAAAGAATAATATAGGTTTAGTTTTAAAAGCAGCTTCAGATAGTAGAGATATATATGTAGGAGCTGTTAATAGAAGCGGCGGAGCATTAACATACACTGCTGCAGGTTTATTATTAAAAGTAGGAGTTGTTCAAGACTAATGTTTCCCTCAAGAAGAATAGCAATGTCTGGTGGAGATAGTTTTAGAAATGAAAAGTCATTGGCATTTGATGGAACTAATGATTATGTATGGTTCGGTCAGCAATCTAATACAGGAGACGATATTACTGTCGCAGCTTGGGTTAAATTAACAACCGACCAAGTTTCACCTATTGTAACATTTGGAAAAATGAATCTCAGATTACAAGATAAGACTAGAATAACATTCTGGGCAGATTATACAGGTAGTAGTACTACTACAACCATCCCTGATTGTTTGAATAAATGGATACATGTTGCAGTTAGTTCTGATGATGGAGTAAATAATGTATATCTAAATGGGGTTTTACTTGAAACTGAAACTGATACAACTTTAAGTACTTCTGCTGGAGAATCATATATAGGTAGATATTCTTCTACTTATTTTGCAGGCAATATATCAGAAGTAGTTATTTATAGTTCAGTATTAACCTCTAGTCAAATAAAAGAGATTTATAATGGTAGAAAGCCTTTTAATCATAAAGATTGGGGAGGAAAAACAACTCTTGTAAATTGGTGGAGAATGGGTGATGGAACTTTAGATGAATGGGGTGGTAATAAAGACGCTAATTTTAATAGTTTTCTTGTTACAGATGAAGTAAATCCTACTATAGGAAATGATGTAATTACAAATGGAACTTTTGCTTCAGATTCAGGTTGGACAAAAGGTAGTGGTTGGAGTATCTCTGGAGGAACTGCTTCAAGAGCTTCTGGAGAAAGTTCTAATAGTTCTATTGAAGGAAGTGGAGACGATATAACTGCTGAAAAAACATATAAATATTCTTTTGATTACAATATAGCTTCAGGAAATTGTACAGCTTATTTAGGAGGAAGTACTATAGATAGTTCTTTTACTGGTGCTGCAACGACTACTGGATATATAACAGCTACTAATGGTGGTGAATTTACATTATATGGCTTAACGAGTGCAGAGGTAACATCTATAGATAATGTAAAAGCTTGGCTTATAGGAGGAGTTGCAGGGACAGCTGTAAATATGGAAAAAGATGATTTGGTAGGAGATGTTCCTTAATGGATTACTCAAATAGGCATTGGGTTATTATTGATACAGATGATATAACCGATGAAATGATAAAGGTTTCTATTCAATCAGGAAGAGAAACATTGAGAAAAACTTTAGATGGCAGCAAGGCTATTCTTAAATGGAATGGAGAAACACCATCTGAATTTAATGGAATGACAATATATAGTCATTCAGAAATTTTAAAAATTTTAAAAGGAGAGGATTGGACTGATGGCTTGGGATAGAATACATAAAAGCGTAAATAGTAATGGAGGTGTGAGTATGACTCCAGGATATTATTCGGAAACAATTCAACTGAGAAATGATGCTGATTCTTCTACAAGTATATTAGATAATCCTATTAAATCAGATATAACAATGCTTGTAAAGTTTAATGGAGATTTAGGAGCAGATACATATATTCAAGTTGAGCATAGTTGGGATGGGAGCACTTGGATAAAACAAGGCCAATTCGAAGAAGATGCTAGTGTAGACCATGATGATTTAAGTAAAGATATGGCAAAAATTTCAGGTATAGACGATAGTTTGAATACAGAAGCTGATGGAATGATGATGCTATATGATATTGATAGTCATGGAGCAGCGAATTATACAAGATTTACAGTAAAAGCAAATGGAACAAATGAAAGTAGTACTACAGCTACTTTCTATTTGTTTCCACATTTTTAAACTAAGGAGAAATAATGAGTGAGAAAAAAAGAATACATATTAATTTAATTGGAACTAGTGGCCGTTCAGGTAAACTTGGTGGCGGCAAAACAAGAAAAGGCGGAAGAAAAGGTGCTCCAGCACCAGTACGACCTGGTGGTAAAGGTGGAAGACCGTAGAAATGGCTAAGAAACTGGCAAATGTTTTTTCTGGCAGTTTTGGTAACCCTTGGCATGGACAAGCAAAACCTGATGCTAGAAGGAAAGTAAACTTAAATAAGAGTAAACCTAAAAAAGGTAAATAATGGCGAATTTAGACTTAAGAATAAAGGAAATGATTGGAGATGATTTTGCTACAATAGCAACGTCCAATCTTGATTTATTTAATGCAGCAGTTAATGAAATAGCGGATATGCTCCCTAATGAAGTATTATTAAAATATGCAGTTAATCCAGCAGATTTAAGCAATAGTCCCACTACATGGACTTCTGTAGAAGGAGCTAAAGTTCTTTTGGTAATGAGACTTGATTCAGCTGGAATTGATAGGGAGTGCAGAGCAGTATCTATACAAGACTTTGGAAAAGCTAAAGACAGTAATAGTATATATTATGCCACTGAACATTCACCTGTATATTGTTTAACTACAGATGCTGGTGCTACAGCATTAGATATAGCCCCAGTAACTACTGCTAGTGAAACAGCTAAAATTTATCACTATACATATTCTAGAGTAAGTGATTTAGCTGTAGAAACAATTGCTGGATTTCCGCCTGAATTAGAACAAGCAGTTGTATTAAAAGCTTCTATAAATATATTGCAAGCTTATATAAGTGATTTTGTTCAAGAGGAAGAAGACAATGAAATGTTAACAATGATACAAACTCAGATACAAACATTAGGAGCTTTATTCCAAGTTGAAATGGGTAGATATACAGAGCAAGATAAACAACCTAGAGGAGAGTAATGAAGACTAAAGAAATGATAGAATTAGTACAACAGCATCATCCTCATTTAGGAGAAGTAGAAACTATTAAGCTCTTAAATAGAGCTAAAGATGATTTTTGTGCTAGAACAGAAATAGTCAAAGATAGTTATACTACTTCTACTGTAGCTAATCAAAGGTATTATAAATTAGATACTAAGATAATTAAAATACAAAGTATTTGGCTTAATGATGTAGAGATTCCTATGTCGCTGAGTAAACCAATTATAGATGATGATACATCGGAGAGTGGATAATGGCAACTAAAAAGCAAAGAGCATGGTATATAGATAAGTTATTAAAACTAGGTATAATAGAAAAAGCTACTAATGCTGTAACTAGAGATGGTTATACATCTGACTGGCAATCTATATCTGAAATTAAAGATTTAAGAATATATGCTATATCTAGAGATGCAGATTTATCTGTAGATGCTATGACTGCTACATGGTCACAAATTCCTGAACAATTTCATGAAACTATAGTTACTAAAGTAATTGCTGCGGGATATAAAGACCCTAGGCATATGGAATTACAAACTGCTCAATACTTCGATATGGAGTATGAAAAAGGATTAAGAGAAGCTAAGAAATACTCTAAAGGGTATTATAAAACTCATACATTTGTTAAACCGCAAGACTTTTAGGAGAATATATGACTACTTGGACAAGAGAATTATCAACAGGAAGCACTTCAACTGCAAGTACTCCATTAACCGTAGGCAATTTAAAGCTAGACGGTAATACAATATCTACTGAAGATGCTAATGGAAGCATGACATTTGATACCAATGGTACTGGTAAATATATCTTTAATCATGATGGAGGAGGAGCACAAGCAATTCATATAGTATGTTCTGATTCTGATGGTGGATTTTTACATTTTATGAATAGTACTACGGGAACTACAGGTGATACAGATGGTTGGAAAATAGGTATAGATGCTTCTGAAAATCTCCTTTTTCATAATGAAGAAACTAACAAGAATCCTATTTGGATTAATGATGGTACTGATAAAGTTAATATGCCAGTGGGGCTTCTTGATGTAGGTGAAAATACTACTACTAGAGGAGTATTGCAATTATGGGATGGAGCTGGAGGGAACACTCCTGGATATTTAGTGTTATATTCTCGAAATGGTACAGCTAATTATATATTTTGTGAAGACGATGGTACATTAAAAAGACACACTTCAGTTCCAGCAGCAAATAGTGATGGGAGCGAAATAGGCGGTCAAACGTAATGACTATAAAAGAAAGAATTGAAAACTTGACTAAACAGCAAGAAAAGGCAAGAGAAGTTTTTATTAAATGTCAAGGTGCTATTGAAGTACTAACAGAGATATTAAATGAAAAGAAAAAGTAATGGATTATTTGACTATATTAGAACAATATGGGATACCGTTAGTTGTAGCAGTAGCCTTTTGGTTTTTTATCCAAAAGCAAAACAAATATATACAAGATGAACTTTCTAAAGAAATGCGAGAAAGTTTTGGGAGAGTTGAAGGAATTATTATTAAATTAATAGACCAACAAAAGAAGATGCAACTTGAACAAAAAGGTTTAGAGAATAGTTATAGAACTTTAGTAGAGATTATCGCTAGTTTAAGTGGTAACGGATTAAAGGACAAATTTTTGAGAATGCAAGAACGAAACGATAACAAGAAATACTAAGGAGTAAAATGGCAAGTATAGCAAATCAATTTACAGGGTTACCGATGGAGACTTTAATAGCAGCACCTTTATTAGCTGCTTCTGAAGGTCAAAAATCATTAGCGGCAACCACAGCTTCTTTTATACAAGAAGTTGGAATGGATAAAGATGGTAATACTAAATCAGTATCATTTAAATATGAAGATGGTTCTGAAAGTGTTGCATTAGATGTACCATTATTATCAATAATTAATATACCTAGTCTATGCGTAGATAGTATAGATGTGGAATTTGACATGGAAGTGTCAACACAATCAGCAAGCAAATCATCAACAGATTCAAGTGCAACTGCAAGTGCATCTGTAGGATGGGGTTGTTGGAGTGCAAAGTTTGAAGGCAAAGTATCTCATCATTCTGAGAATAGTAGAAGTTCAGATACATCGGCTAAATACAGTGTTAGTGTAAAAGGTAAACAAGAAAAGCCTGAAGGATTAATGAAAGTATTAGACATGTTGAATAACTCAATAGGTAAACAAAAAGAGGCTCCTGCTGGTGGACAACCAAGTTAAAAAGGGAAACTTTTTAGATGAATTGTTAAAGGGCTTGAATGACGCTGTTGCTCAAGCCCAATCATTAGCAAATAATCAGCATATAGAGTCTATTAAACCATTTTTAAATGAAGATGGTACTCCTAAATGCATGGATATAAAAATAGGAGAAGAAAAGGTAGCGGTGCCCTTAATAACATTAGCACCGCAAAATAGCATTAAGATTAAAGAACTTACTATGGAAATGAAAGTTAAAATGACAAACTATGGTAAGCGTAAGTCTAATTTCTTAGGTGGTATCTTTAAAGGGAACGATACTGGAGCTATAAGTGTTGATTTAGGAGCTTCTATACTTCCTTTTAAAAACAACTATGCTAATTTAAAAGTTACATTTGAGGGAACAGACCCTCCTGAAGGAGTAGTAAGATTAAATAACAATTTGATAAAGCAAATACCGTAATGAAAAAAGATAGACAAGAATTCGAAACTGATATAACATTGCATTTAATAAGGATAGGTGGAGATATAGAACATATTAAAGAAGATATGGTAGAAGTTAAAGACCATTTAGCTAAAATAAATGGAAGAGTTAGACAGAATGAAAAAGAACTATCTTGGATGAAAGGTATTGGAGGAACATTTGTCTTTATTATAGGAGCTATATTAACATGGATGGGGATAGAAAAATAATGTTTAGTATATATTTTGATAAAAAGATTGAAGCGATTGAAAAGAAATTAGCAAAACTTGAGAAGGATTCACATCCACAGTCAGACTGGATTTGTTTAGAATGCGGATGTAATGCGAGAAGGAAAGAAACAGTCACTAAAAAAGGAGACTCGAAATGAGTGAATGGATGATGGCAAATTGGGAATACGTTTTACTTGGTTTCTATGTACTAGAAAAAGTAGTAAAATTAAGTCCTAGCAAGAAAGATGATATTATCTTTGATAGTATTTTAAAGCCAATATTTAATATGTTTGCTGGTAAAAAATAATGGCTAAAAAGACAGGTGTTATATTAACAGAAAATCGACTTGTTATGATTGACGATTTAATAGATACTAAAGGCAAGTTAGTTGATAACTTGGAAGTAGATACATCTGTTGTTCTTAAAAAAAGGCCATCTCATTGTCCTAACTGTCATGCAGATAGAATATGTGGAATAGAGGTGATGGGTGGATATGATGGTATACTTCTTTGGGAATGTGATATATGCGAAAAGCTATTCTTAAGATTCAAAGAAGAAAGGACTGAAGAATTTCTTCAATCCGCGAAAGGAGTATGGACAAACCCCCAAGATTGGGGGTACGTCCCACCTTCTAAATTTAACTAGGAGTTTTTTGATATATGAAGAAAACTAAAAGTGGAGTGCTTAAGCGAGCTATAGTCACTCCAGATAAGCACGCACCTATACATGATGTGCCTGCTATAAACGTGGTCAAACAGGCCATAGAGCTCGTAAAGCCCGATATTTACGTAGATTTGGGCGATTTAGGTGAGTTTGGTAGTGTGTCCCATTGGCAGTGGAAACGCAAGAAAAAACCACCTTTAGAGTACATTATGCCTAATGTTGATGCAGACATTAAAGCAGTTAACGATTTACTTGACGAAATTGATGAATCTTTAGACAAAGTAAATTGTAAAGAAAAACATATGTGTGCAGGGAATCATGATGAGTGGTTAGATAGATTCGTAGAGGAGCATCCTTACTTAGACTATCGCTTTGAAAAAGTATGTAAATTCAAAGAGAGAGGATACAAATTTCACCCTGCAGGTGAGTATCTTAAAATAGGAAAGCTCTATTTTTACCATGGGCACCACTTTGGTGGACAATACCACGCAGCGAATCATCTTAGGAAATTAGGTGCCAATATAATATATGGGCATCATCATTCCCTGCAACAAGATAGCGTGACCTTTATGGATGGACCTAGGTCTGCATGGTCTTTAGGATGCTTAAAAGACATGAGTTCAGAAAAGAATAAATGGCTTGGTGGAAGAATGCATAAATGGGCACATGCTTTTGCAATAGTAGATTACTACAGAGGAGGGCGTTTCACTGTAGACATAGTACAAATAATAGATGGGAGGACAACAGTATGGGGTCAGTTATTAGATGGGAATGTATAGTAGAAATTCCTGAAGATTGGTGGACAATAACATATGCCTAAACAGCAAAAAGAAATCAATGCTTTTAATTCAGGTATAGCATTTAATGCTGATGAAAGAGATATTGGTATTAATACACCCGCATTTTCATTAAATGTAAATCCTCTTGCTAAAGAAGGTATATTATCTGCTATTAATTCTCATAAATTCATATCTTCTATAAATGAATCTTCAACAAGAGTTCTATTTCCTTCTATTTATGGAAATGCTCCTGACAATTTAAATGATGTATCAGTACCTAAAGTAGATACAACTATTTTATGTGTAGAAGATATTACGAAATTTGAAGATTTTGGTGATTCTTTGTCATTTGTTGGAACTCAAGGATATAAAGAAACTCTTACTAAGCAATATGTAAATCCTCATATGGAGCGTATGATAATAAGTCAAACTCATTTAGGAAATGATACTACTAATACTTATGCAACACTTTCTGGAACTAATATTGGCTTAGAAGATGAAACAATTACTACAAATGGTTCAGGCTCTACAGCTGACCTGGAAGATTACTTGAACGAAGGTGATTATATTCAATTATCTACATCAGCAACAGTATATCAAGAACCTAATAAATATGAATTAATGAAGGTATTGAGTATAGGCACTAATGAAATAACTGTTAAACGAGGAGTTTTTAAATCAGTTAAAAAAACATATGCCTCTGGAACTACATATTATCTATTTATAAATAAAATAAGCTATAATCTTAAAGGACCTCAAACTGCTACTAAAATAGGTTATATAAAATGTAGTGGATATGGAACAATTGCAGGAAATCATTTAAAAGGTAATGATTCTTTAATGGTAGCAAATACAGATATAAAAACCACTAGTAGTATAACTTTTGATGCTGATAATAAAACAATGTCAGGAAGTATAGCCTCAGGCCGTCTTCAAGTAGGAGATTCTTTTACTGTTTATACTACGGCTCATGGAAATTCTGCTAATCATGGAAGTACTTTCAAAGTTAAAGCTATAGTTGGCTCAGTAGCTCACTTAACTACAGCTCCAGTATCTGAAACAGTATCTAGCACTACAATATATTTTGAACCTGGTTTGTTAAAGAATCCAACATTCTTTCATAAATCTGCAGCTTCAGGAGTAGGAGATGACCAAAATTATAAGGTAAATGATTGGTATATGACTAAAAGAGGACCATCTTATGTTCTCGCTAATACTCCTGTAGTTGATGATGATACAGGGGCTATTGTACAAGCTTCTGGGAATATATATACAGATACTAATTTATTTGGTAGTGATTTATCAGCCAACTATTACCCTTATTCAGGAAAACATTTAACTCTTACAAGTAAATATTTTCACCCTGCTGGAGCAGCCGTAACAAGTGGTATATTTTATGTAGGAGATAATCTCCTTAAATTTGATGATACTACTATGGTTGCTGTACAAATAGCATTTGCTAAAGGTGATATATTGTATTTGGATAATAATTCAGATGGTAGTTCTCCAAATGAATATGTTAGAGTTAAGTCTGTTTCTACAGAAGGTGTTATTGTAGATAGAGGTTTATACGGTACTTCAGAATCAGAACATGCAAGTGGCACATATGTTTATAAAAATTACTCTTATGAAATCCATCAAGATATAGACAAAGATATTTTAAAGAAAGATACTGAATATGAATTAACATTCTGGGCTAAGTTAAATACAGGAGTTCAAGCTACTTCAACTATAGTATGCGAAACAGGAACTGCAAGTGCCTATGATGAAAAAGATATTACACTTACATCTGCTGCAGGCACAGAAAAAACATATACTTTTGAAGATACAGCTGGAACTAGTACTGGAGATTTAGATGGTACTAAAGTAATAGTTCAAATTAATGGTTTGAGTAGTGCAACTAATATAGCGGCTCAACTTGAAGCTGCAATAGAGCATGCCAATGGACATAATGACGCAGAAATGACAGCAGCTAATAGTAGCGGAACTTTAACAGTAACACAAACATTTCATGGAGAGAGTGGTAATACAGAAGCAGTTACTACTGGAGATACAGGTGAATTGACTGTTGGTAATTTTACTGGAGGAAAATCAGCAGAGGGTGTATTTGCATTAGAAGTAAATGGAGGTTATTTCGATGCAGATGGAACATGGAAGGAGTTTTTAGCTAGTGGAGAAACTCTTGGATATGAAGGAAATGTTAATAGACCTTCTAGATATCACAGATATAATACATTTGAAGCATGTACTGATACAAGGGGTATTGAATCCATGGAATCTAAAATTATAGATAATATAAAATGGAGACAACTTAGTTATAAATTTAAAACTCCTAAAGAAGAATTAATTACTAATTTAGTATTATCATTTGGCAATATAGGTTTTAAAGATAGTCAAATAGCTATCTCAAATGTTAATTTATGTGAAGAAACCAGAGTATATGATGCTTCTAATACAGCAGGTTTCGCAAAATCTACTGGTTTTATTAAGAATAAAAGACAAAAAGATTTAGTTATGTATGATTCTAATAACTCTATATTAAGGGTTATAAAGAACTTTGACAAAGATAATATATCTGAGTCTGTAGATGGAGTTCAATCATCTGATTCAGCATCTATGGAGTCCAATTCTTCTCTTAATGATGCTACTATAATTGCTAAGAATAGAGAAGTTCACATAGGATTTGGACCAGAAAAAGGTGATAGTGCTCCTAAATGGTTAGGCTATTTGAATCACAAAATATTTGGGCAAAATCATGAGTCTTTATATTTAGATACTGATTCTATACCTACTTATGATGCAGAAGGCGTAAATAATTTAGACAAGATATGTTTAGCAGGAGAAACAGAATGCCTTGCTGCTACTGTTAGTAGTAGTGGTTCAATAGGAGATTCAAATACAATATTAACAGTTACTCATACTAGTCATGGAATGACAGCTGGAGATAATCTTATTGTTAGAGAGTATTTAGATGTAAATAATAGTTGGGCTGGAGCTGGAGTTTGGTATGTTTCTGATGCTAGTGATGCTAATGCAGTAGTATTAAAAAGAAATACAGATTTAGATGATTACCCTGGTAACAATGCTTCTATGGGAAGTGATAATGCTTATAAAATATCATATAGACCTTTTTATTACTATGGTATTAAAAGGGGTACAAATTTTATATATAGAATAAATCCTGAAGCATTAATAACTGGAGCTACAACAACTCATGCAACTTATACTAAAGGATTGATAGAAAAATGTGCTTCATTGCCATTTCCTATAGAATCAATATGTTGTTCTTATAGCAAGAATGGAACTACTGCAGACGGAGGTTATATATATGCATTATCTTCTCATGGAGATAAAGTTTATAGATTAGATATGAATGTGGCATTTAATGCATGGACAACTACAATACCTACTATTCAAGAATCTATTATAATGGAATACAAATCATTTAAATGGAGTAACTTAAGAACAGATGGAAATATTACTGCAAGTGAGTATGTTTATGATTCTTTGGCTGAAGAAAGTACCCCCACTATTAAAATGAATGGTACTCCTTCTGATATAATAGAAACTAAAGGTCCTATAACTACATTTGATTGGGCTGATAGTGATGATAATGAACAAACAGATGTTAGTCCTGCTCATATGGATACTAGACTATGGATTCAATCTTTCCCAGATGGAACAGATGATACATTTACAGATGGTGATAGATTCTTATTTTGTGGTAAAACAGAACATGCAACAGGGGACAATATAGTTTATTTTGCTGATAGAACTCCTCCAACAGTTGCTAGATATGGACAAGGTACTAGATATAGTGATGATGGAGATAAGTGGGCAGCAGGTCCATTTATTAGACCAGATGAAAGCAGAGCTGGGGATACTGGTAATGATGAATTGGAAGATGGATATGTAGGTGCAAGGGCTTTATATCGTGCTCAATGGACTGATTCTTCTAGTAAAAATAAAGTTGGATATTGGAGACATCTTACAGGTTATGACTTTGTAACAAAT
>VTLG01002260.1_pt1 | contig 44563 bp, 65 predicted proteins | sample 4694571 | NCBI WGS metagenome assembly VTLG01 (sample SAMN12604809, study PRJNA352737) | marine metagenome | biome: ENVO:00000447; feature: ENVO:00000209|ENVO:00000569|ENVO:01000036; material: ENVO:00002151; isolation source: viral sequences binned using virsorter ...
TAAAAAATTTAGAAAATTAAAAATACCATGCATTGTTTGTAGAAGTAAAAGTGGTGGAGCACATATCTTTTTCTTTCTTTCAGATTGGATGAATGCAGGTGAATTTAGAGATAAAGCATCAGAGATTGCATCTGTTATTGGATTTGGTAATTGTGAGATATTTCCAAAACAAGAGCAGATATTAGTAGAGCGAGGAGATGTAGGTAATTTTATAAACCTACCTTATCATAACAAAGATCAAACCATGAGGTATGCCTTCAAAGAAGATGGAGAGGTTGCCACATTCGAAGAGTTTTTAGACTTAATAGATAAAAGAAAAGTCAAACCAAATACATTTTTTAAATTACAAGTAGGAACAAAAAAGACAGAACCATATCCCGAAGGTCCACCTTGTTTAAATGTCATGGCATTAAATGGCATTGGAGAGGGCGCAAGGAATATGTCTTTGTTTAATTATGGAGCTATGTTCAAGAAAATGGATCCCGATAATTGGAAAGCGCTGCTTGAAAAATTTAATGTTGATTATTGTACGAGTCCCGTATCGGCACAAGAAATTGTTCAGATACAAGGTCAGTTAGAAAAAAAAGAATATTTTTATACATGTAATCAAGAACCAATCAAGTCACATTGCAATAAATCTTTGTGTAAAAGAAGAAAGTATGGAATTGGTGCAAATGTAGATACAGTAGAAATAACAGGCATATCGATTGTTAAATCAGAGCCGAGAGTATTCTTTGCAGACTTAGATGGTAGACGATTAGAGTTAACAAGTTTTGATTTACAATCACAATCAAAGTTTCAGATTGCATGTTTAGAACAACAAAATTTTATGCCACCAAAGATAAAAGAAGGCGATTGGCAGATATTAATTAATGGATTATTGGCAGAGGCAAATGAAATAGAAGTACCAGAAGAGCTAACATACAAAGGACATTTTAATCAACTGCTTGAATCTTTTTGTTATGGCAGAGTACAAGCACAATCGGCAGAAGAACTTTTAATTGGTAAGCCATGGATAATGAACGGATTTGTATATTTTAAAATTGATTCTTTACTTGAATTTTTTAGACAAAAAGGATTTACACAATATTCAAAAGGTCAAATACAAGAAAGAATAAAAGAAATAAATCATGGGGACAAATGTAATGAGCCTAGAAATTTTAAAACAACAGATGGCAAACAAAAATCAATTCGTGTTTGGTGGGTTCCAGAAGTAAAAGAAGAAGTTGAAATACCAAACGTAGTGTTTGAAGAGGAGCCTCCGTTTTGATAGAAGTTATCGTATCTTTTTGTATCGTTTTAGTAGAAGAGGCAAGACACAAGGGTGGAGAGTCTATTTGTAACTTTTATAATCCTGGTATTGTGTTTGAAAATAGAAAGCAATGCATTAATGAAAAAAAATTAATAGAAGATTATGTTGTAGAGGAGTTCTGGAAGATACGTCCAGAGGCAGTAAGAATATTTGCGAAAGGAGTATGCACACATGGTAAACGCACAGGAAGAAACAAAGGCAGAGACAGAAAATGAAATTGCCATATTCGGGCCACCAGGCACGGGTAAAACAACAAGACTTTTAGATATTATGGAAAAAGCCATTGCCGATGGTATTGTGCCAGAGAGAATAGCTTTTTTATCTTTTACAAGAAAAGCAGCAGAAGAAGCTATAAATAGAGCTTGTTTTAGGTTTAAGTTAGATCCAAAAAGATTTCCTCATTTTAGGACACTACACTCTCTTGCTTTTCGTTGGGTAGGTATGAAATCAGAAGATTTGGTTAAACCAGCAGACATGAATTTAATAGGTAAAAAACTAGGCATAGCTTTTCAAAAAGAAAGTAAATTAAACATAGAGGAGGGAGATCTCTACACACCTGGATCAAGCGATGGAGACAGATACTTTCATATATATAATATGTCTAGAATAAAAGGAACTGAACTCATGGATGAGTTTGATGCATTTGATGATAAAACTTTGCATAGATCATACATGTCAGTTTTTAAAAAAGCATACGAATCTTTTAAAATTAGTAAAGCTAAAATAGATTTTACAGACATGCTTTTAGAGTTTTTAAAACAAGGCACTGGACCAGATTTAGATTTATTAATTGTAGATGAGGCACAAGATTTAGTTCCAATACAATGGAGAATGGTCAAGGAATGTTTGCTACCTAACACTAAAAAAGCATATTATGCTGGGGACGATGATCAATGTATCTTTGATTGGGCAGGCGCAACTGTGAATAATTTTCTAGATTCTGCAAAGAAAACTATAGTTCTTGATAAATCATACAGAGTTCCTTCAGAGATACATAATTTTGCAGAGTCAATAATTAAAAAAGTCGGGATAAGAAAAAACAAACGATGGAAACCTAGAAGTGAGTCTGGAATAGTTTCCTATTATTTTAATGTCATGGATATTAATTTTAACGAGGGCGAATGGTATATTCTCGCAAGAACAAACAAAATACTTTCCGAAGTGTCTACTAAATTACGAAACGAAGGTTACATGTTTTGGATAGAAGGCACGGGTTGGTCTGTTTCTGAGGGGATAATAAAAAGTATAGAGGGGTGGATAAAGATATGCAAAGGTCAAAGCTTAACAGTAAGAGAATGGGTAGACTTTTCAAAGAAAACAAAAAAAGGATACATTGCGTATGGTGGAAAAAGGAAGATAGAACAATTAGATCCAGGGAATACATACACTTTGGACGATTTGTTAAAGAGCGAACTAGGTTCGGTATTGAACTTAGATACAAAAAAAGAATGGTATGAGGTCTTGAATGTTACAGATAGTCAAAGAATATATATTACATCGGCAAGAAGAAGAGGAGAGTTTATATTAACAAGAAAACCTAGAATAAGACTATCGACTATACATAAATCAAAAGGTGGAGAGGCGGATAATGTTGCATTAATTCTTGACTGCCCTAAAATAATAAAGGAAAAAGGAAACGAAGATAGTGAACATAGAATCTTCTATGTTGGTGCAACTCGTGCTCGTAAAACTCTTCACATCGTTGAACCTAAAGATAAGAATGGATATGAATTATGAAAAAAGACAGAGACTATTTTTTAGCAGAAGCTCAAAAATTAATTAAAGGTCCCAGAGCAAAAGATTATGGGCCAGTAAAAAAGAATCATCAGAGGATAGCAGATATATGGACTATTCTTTTAGATAAGAAATTAAAGGAGCCAATTACACCAGAGGAAGTTGTAGCTTGTATGGTGGGTGTTAAAACTGCTAGACTAGCAGAGGACATAAACAAGGATGATTCTTGGATAGATATTATAGGATACGCTGCACTAGGAGGCGAAATAATTAATGACAAGTGAGCAATATCATTTAAATGGATTTAGTGTTATTGATCAAGACATAAAAGATTTATCTTGGGGTAATATAGATTTTGATTGGTCTCCTCCAAGTGACTTTCCAGATTTAACAAAAGCATCAAGAATAGCCGTAGATTTAGAAACGAGAGACCCTAATTTAATAAAGTTAGGGCCTGGATGGTGTAGAAAAGATGGACACATTATAGGAATAGCAGTCGCTGCAGGTGATTTTCAAGGTTATTATCCTATAAGACATGCTCAAGGTAATATAGATTCAAAGCTAGTGTTGAATTGGTTTAAAAAACAAATGGATACACCACACATACCAAAAATATTTCATAACTCTATGTATGATGTTGGATGGTTGAGGGCAGAGGGTATAGAGGTCAAAGGTCCCATATTAGACACAATGATCATGGCTCCGTTGATAGATGAAAACAGAAGGTTCTATAATTTAAATAGTCTCGCTATTGATTATTTAAAAGAGTATAAGAACGAAAAAACTTTAAGACATGCTGCAGGTGAGTTCGGTGTAGATCCAAAATCAGAGATGTATAAACTACCTGCTAAATATGTGGGTGCATATGCAGAACAAGATGCTGCCGTTACCTTGAAATTATACGATCACTTTGTAACTCTTTTAGATAAAGAAGAATGTACAAGTATATTTGAATTAGAAACATCTTTACTGCCCGTTATTCTAGATATGAAAACAAAAGGAGTACGAGTTGATTTGGATCAAGCAGAAAAAACTAGAAAACAAATGGCAGTCCAAGAAAAGAAATTACTTGATGAGATAGTCAAAGAGACTGGTGTTGCGGTTGAACCTTGGGTCAGCACATCTATAGCACAAGTCTTTGATTTTTTTGGACTTGAGTATTCTCGCACAAAAAAGAGCAGGTCTCCCTCTTTCACAAAACAATTTCTCTCTCATCATCCTCATCCAATAGCAAAAAAGATTGTTAAAATAAGAGAACTTAACAAAGCGAATACTACGTTTGTTGAAACAATTCTTAATCATGCTCATAATGGTCGTATACATTGTGACTTTCATCCTCTTCGTACTGACGATGGTGGAACTGTAACTGGTCGTTTTAGTTCTAGTAATCCTAATCTACAACAAATACCATCTAGAGATTTAGAAATCAAGAAGGCTATTAGAGGGTTGTTTATTCCAGAGGAGGGATGTAAATGGGGGTCATTTGACTATGCGTCACAAGAACCAAGATGGTTGGCACATTATTGTGCTAAACCAATGGATGGATATGTGCATCCTTTGATTGAGGAAGTGGTAACCATGTATAAGGAAGGAAAAGCAGACTTTCATCAGATGGTTGCAGACATGGCGAGTATAAGTAGAAAAGAGGCTAAAACTGTAAACCTTGGAATTATGTATGGCATGGGCCGTAAAAAACTAGCAGACACTTTAGCTATAACAGAAGAAGAGGCAAAAGAATTATTAGAAACATATAATAAAGAAGTTCCGTTTGTAAAAGACTTGGCAACGAGAGTTTCAAATTATGCATCTAACCATGGAATTATAAGAACTCAATTAGGAAGAAAATGTCGTTTTGAATTATACGAACCAAGAGGTTTTACTGCCAAAAGACCTTTGCCATTGAAAGATGCAGTGAAAGAATATCAGAATGTTCAAAGAGCATATACATACAAGGCGCTCAATAGATTGATTCAAGGGTCAAGTGCAGACCAAACTAAAAAGGCAATGGTCGATTGTTATGCAGCAGGTTTATGCCCAATGTTAACAGTTCACGATGAACTTTGTTTTAATATTGAAAATCAAGAGCAAGTGGACAAAATAAAAGAAATAATGACTACTTGTGTCCCCGAAGTAAGAATACCTTTTGAAGTTGATGCTGAATTAGGAGATAATTGGGGTCAAATTAGCTAAAAAGCTTGAAAACGATCACAGATAGGCGTACAATAGATGTGCATAACGTAAGACAGGATCACACACGGAGGTATTGTTTCACCTCTGTGTGGCGATCTGAGAGCCTCGTTTTTTCAAAGATTCCATAATTTTGGTACGTTTTTCGTGTGTTAGCGTTGACCAAGTAGATATTTCACTTAATGTTCTAAAACAACCAATGCAACTATAATTTTCTATCTTACATACGTTTCGGCACGGGCTTACAATACGCTGTGATTTTTTTTGGAGGCTCATCTTCTTGTGGAATCCTTGGTTGATCTGTTAGTTTTTGTGCAAAGTACAGACATCTGTCTATGCTTTTAAATCGTTGTGTTTGATTTACGATTTGTGAATCTATCATAAACACTAACAGAAATTCAATCATTCTTTTTTTGTCTTCCAGAAATATTCATCAGTATCTCCAAGTCTAAACTTCTGTCCGTTTTCGACCTGGTATTCTATTGTACTGACTTTAAAGTCTGGTTGCAATGGCTCCTCTGGAGTTAAAGAATTATCATAGACACGCATTCTATTGTTTGGATATAAACAAAACTGTCCGTTGCTAAGTTCTATGATATTATGTGATTTATGTTCTGCTGGTTTTTCACTGGTTGAATAATCAATAACATCTGGATCTGCATGATAGTTATCTAATGTTGCCACATATTGACCCGTCAATGTTCCGTGGTCTCTGGTATATACTTCAAAGTCCATGGACGCTATAAAGTTCTTAGTAATAGCAACCACGCCATAATCCATGCAATTCCAAAACTGGAGATTGTAAAGATCCATATCTGGAGTCGGGACAACTGGCTTAGAAACGAATGCACTAATAGGTAGCTTATCATACAAAGCACCATAATCGGGAAGGTAAGTTTCGAAATAAAACGCTCTCCCAGGTATAGACTTGGCTGTAATCCAAATACCTTTAACAAATTCTCCATGACCATCCTCATGATCTTTTAAATATTCTTTTCTGACCCATACATCTATCGAGGGTAAATTGACAATTGATGTTGGCATTATGACTTCGGATTCTTTTTTCTAGCTTTTTTTGTTCGTGCATAAGATCTGTTCTTTGATGCTGATACAACTTTTAGTTTACTGTGTTTCTTCAGCGCATTACCACCGACATGATGCACATCTTTACCATCGCCTTTTTTAACAAGACCTTTCTTCATCATTTTTTTACGAGCGTAATTACGATTAACCCTTTTCTTTCTACGAGACTTGGGTTCTATTTCGTACTCTCTTTGATAATTACGTTTGTATGCCATTAATGCAACATTTCTTTCGGTATCATGTGTATTTGAACAAGAGGTTGTGAGATATGAGAATCATGATAGTCTCCATAAAAGTCATAATCTCTTGTAAAAGTTTCTTTGACAATTACTCCATCTACAATTTTTATGGTGGAGAACTCTTGTCTAATTATATTGTCACCATGATCTGAATTCATGGCATCTTTTAACGGGCCGTCTTTCAAGTTATCAATCCTTTCCTATATCCATTTGTTCTGTCATAGGTAAGCACATCTTTTCTGTTTTCGCCTTGGTTGTTGTACGAGACATGAACCCAACCAGAACTTGGATCTCCAGTATAGCATTCTAAGATCAATTGATCAAAGTCCATCTTGTCTTGTATATATTGAGCAAGTTTTAAATTATCAACGCCTGGTATTTCTATATCAGCCGCCTGACCTTTTGCATGTTGACTGGTTGATTTTGAGCCAATCGCTTCACATAAGGCGGGACTGCGATACCCAGAGTTAATAACCATGGGTTTTTGAAAGTGATATCGTATCTCTTCTAGAACAGCGTGACACAACTGTTCCATAGCTTCTATGTGGTTATCGTCTGGTGTGTTGTCAATACCTTTGCGTTCTGCTGTTTGTGATTTTGTAAACTCTGTTAGACTAAAATGTGCCGATAGTTTCATTGATTTCTCCTTGCTATTTCTAAATTTTTAGCTGCCTCTATTGGGTTAGCGCCTAATAAAGAAAGTAAAGATGAATTTATTTGTTGTCCAGTATTTAAGTTACTTGTTTGTGCAGGAGCAGTGGTCACTGGTGGTTTATTTCTTGTAAAAGGAATAGGTCTTTCTTTTTTAACTGTTGGTGTTTCATCTTGATCTAAAGATGGTGCAACAAATTTTCTATTTTTTTGCTCTCTTAATATTTTATTTATTTCATCTCTTGGATATTCACCAATTGTACCCTCTCTTCTCATTGCTCTTCTAATTGTTATGGCAGCGTTGGGTAGAGGTTTATATTTTCCACGAATTAATTCATTTACTCCAGTTACTCCATTTTGTCTAAATAATCTTGCTATTTCTTTTTCGCTTTTACCAAGTCTTTTTAAGTCTTGAACAATCGCATAAAACTCATTAAACACTCTGAATCTTGCCTCGTTACCTCTTTGATAAGCTTCAAGTAGTTCGTCTTTTGTTACATTAGCTCGTCTTGCAACACTATTAAATATACTAGAGGCATTCTTTCTTGCTGTAGAAAATTCATAACCTTTAAATTTTAATGCTAACTCTGGATCCATTTCATTTGTACCACCGAGTAAAGCACCAAATAATTCTCTTGTTAGTTTTGGTTCTCTTCCTAATCTATCTTTTTCTGTTATGCCTAGATGTCCACCAAACACACTTCTTGTAAAATCACCTGCTACAATCTCTCCACCTCTGACATTGACTGGAATAGCAGTTGGCATAAAACCATCTAAGATATGTTTGAAGCTTTTTGCCATTTTATCTCCGACAGAATCTTGTTGGTTGTATACTCTAGCTCCAAGTTCTGTTGCTCCACCTCTACCAAAAAACTTTTCTTCTGGTAAAACATCTCTGAGCTTTGCAAATATAATTGATTCTGATGTGTAAGGACTTAATAGTTCACCAAAAGATTCAAAGAAACCTTGAAAAACTGCATTTTCAAAACCTTTACCTTGATTTCTAACTTCATCAAATTTATTAAAAGCACCAAAAGCTATTTTTTCTAAATCACCATAAGGAGTAAAGTAACTAAAATTATTGTAAAGTATTTTACCATCTTCTGTTCTACCCACTGGTATTAATCGTGCATTTTTCTCCCATGGTGGAGCAAAAGATCTTTGATATGCTTTCATTTCGTCTTCTGAAACACCACTTAATGCATAAGCTAATTGTGAGGTTGCATATGGAATAGCAGATAAAGTGGCTAATGTACCTGTCATTCTTCTCAAACCTATATTTTGAGTTAAAGGATCTGCCATTTCGTCTAGTGCTAATTTTATTGTATTACCAGTTGTTCTAACTATTTCGTATGGAAAAGACACAAAGTTACCAAAAGGTAGCTTCCTTAAACCTTTAATAAATTCGGGTGTAAGATTATAGTTAGGAACAGTGTTTTTAACGATATCTGCTGATCTACGATCTAATAAAGCACCCAAATGATCACCAGTAGATAAAGTTTTACCTCCTTGTCCTGTTTTTAAAGCGTCTACAGTTTCATTTCCAAGAACTTTTCTGTAATATTTAAGTTTATCTTCAGTTGATTTATCTAGTAGTGCTTTACTAAGTTTGTTTTTTTCAAAATTAAAGTTGTATATTTTAAAGGTATTATCACTAGCTGTATAAGCTTTTTCTAGTTTTTTTAATACTTTTTTATTTAGAAAATTACCAAAAGTGGTGTCAGTAAATTTACCACCAAACTCTCTTCCAACCTTTTGACCTGCTATGTTATCTGCTCCTTGAAAACCAAAACCTTCATTAATAAGTTTTTTAATTTCTTGTATTTCTGGTTGTGTGCCAAGAATACCTAAATCATCGTATCTTTTTAATTCTTTTATAGCTTGTTCTGTAGGTAAATCTTTTAAATCAGAAAAGGCAATTTTTATTGATTCCATTAAATTAGCTTGTCTTCCTACGTTACCTTGCATAGTTGCGAACAGAGTTGCAGTTGTAAAGTTTCTAATCTGTGTTACTGGAGACAAAACTGTTTTAGCATATTGAGTTGCACCTTTAGCTCTTAAAAAATAGTTTCCATAAAATTGTCTTGCTGCATTACCAATTACACCTAAGTCTCCAACAATAAAACGACTTAAATCATCTCTTATTTTAGGAGGAACTTGAAACCCTTTTAAACTACCATAACTACTAATAAATTGATCTACGCCCTCTTCACCTGATCTTCCCGTTAATGGTACATATCCAGCAGGCGCTTTGCCTCCTTCTGGAACAAAATATTTAGCTAAACTACCATTTGGATTTGCCTCAACCATTTTTCTTATTTGTCCAAAAAATCTATCTGTAGCTAAGAAAGAAGATATGTCAGACACTGTTCCAAAATAAGACTCTATTGGATCTTTTATTTCACCCAATAATCTTCTTTGATAATCAGTTAATTGTGTCCTATCAGTAAACAATGTATGATCGATAGCTTCATCTTGAATGCGTTTAAATGTCTTACCTTGTGGCACTCGTTTTACGCCTATACCAAATTGACCTAAGAAAGTGTTTACTGCTATTTCTCCTTGTTCTCTGGTTGGTGTACCAATTAACTTTCCTTCTGCGTTAAGACCAACACTTTCATAGGTTCTACCTGTTGTATTAAGTTCTGCGTCATCCACAGATCTTTTTAAAGTTGTTTCTAGTAAGTCTTTATCTCTTAAATATCCGTTGATTGCATCTTCTGTTTCTTGTGCTCCAGGCTTAAAATTTTTTCTACCTTGCTCAAAAGCTCTATATCTTCTTCGAACATACTTATTTAAACCACTATTAATAGTTTCTGATATAACATCAAAAACTTTTTTCTTTGAATCAGTTTTTAATACTGTGCCTTGCTTTTTTAAGTTTGTTAAAACATCACTTTTTAAAACTTCTTGACTTAACTTCTTTAAATGATCTCTTGTTTTTTGAACTGCAGCTCTTTTTGATTGTGGTATAGCAGCATATTCATCTATATTCTTGCCAGAGGTTAAAAAATCAAAAACACTATCATAAAAATTTTGTCTTAAATGACCAGAGGACTGTGCTCCTATACCTTCGTTAAACTCTTTTAAAACTTTATCTAAATCTCTATCAATTAAGTTAAAGTAATAATTTGCAGTTCTTAACTCTTTACCAGTTTGTAAAGGTATATCTGCTCTGACTGCTGCAATCTCTGATGGAAGACTGCCTCTATATCCTAGTTTTCTTGTAATACCACTTAATATCTCATCACCAAGACTTGCTTCTGCTGGAACAAGATTTACTGTAGCTTTACCTGCTGCATCCGTTGTTGTTTCTAGTACGCCACCTAAAACAGTTCTTTGCTCTGCTTCTTGAAGATATTTAGCACCAGCATCAATTGGTTTTTTAACTGTTTCTGCGACTCTACTAACAATATTACCAACAGGTTGACTTAACCCAGTCGTGTCTCCTACCGCTTTCGTTAATGCAGTTGTGCCTTTTAATGCTTCTTTTGTTGTTTTAAAAACAACTGGTAGTGATCCTACAACGGCAGTAGACTCTATACCAAGTTTAAATTTATTTGTCAGTCTTCTAACTGCTTCATCTCTTCCATCTAATCCAACTGTCTTATCTGTTTCTGTAAAACCACCCTCAAAAAAGTCACCTATTGTTGTTATACCGTCAGTGGACACTGCTGCATCAGCAATCCCCGCGGCAGCCATTTGAGACCCTACAAGACCAACTTTTTGTGCCTTTGACATACCTATTAAACCAGGTTTAGCTTTTGCAGCTTTAGCTAATTTACCTAACTTAGATACTTTACTTACGGCACTTGCCGCTCCAAGACCAGGTATTCCAAACTGAACAACAACCTCTGTTAATTTACCAGCTAAACCCTCTGGGTCTACACCTAAATATTCTCTTAATTCATCAGCAGATTCAGTTACAGATTTTGATAAATTTGTATCTGCTGCAAGATCAATAACACTTGCACCTAACTCAGCTATTCCTTGTGGTATAGAGATAAGACCAGAAACTATTCCTTCTCCAAACTCTTGAAATGCACCTTCATATGTAGATGACTCTTCTTTTTGTTGTTCTATTGGTTCAATTTTTTTTGCATCATCAAACTTTAAAGTTCCAAGATCAAGATCTTTTTGTTTTTCACCTGTGTCAAAAATTATCTCACCAAGATTAATATCTTGTGTCATTTTAACCACCAACTAATTCGATCTTATTATCTGCCGTTCTTTTAAATGTTTTTCCTCCAGAATTAAAAGTATCTCCGACCTTAATATTATTTTGGTCTAATTGTTTTGATTGATTCGTATTTATAGTTGCAGTGGTTGGACTCGCTACATTTTTTTGAAAAGTTCCTATTTCTGGAAACGCTTTTGACAATGTTTCGTTACCACTAATAGACTCAACAATATGATCAACTGCTTCACTAAAATTCATGTCTTGCTCTTTCATAACTTTAGGAGCTACATTAATAACCATTCTTCTTATACTATCTGGGCCTGTAAAGATATTATTTTTAGCAAATAATTGTCCTTTTTCTTTTGCATAAGCTAATAGATCATCTCCCTCTTTACCTAATTTCATGCCTTCTTGCATAGCAAAAGCATAACCCTCTGGTAAATTAGACAATGTTGTTCTTAAAAGTTGATTTTCGTTATTTGCATTTGCTATATCTGCCTTTAAAGCATTACTTGCGTTTGCTATTGCTTCATTGCTTTTTATTTTTGCAATAACTGTTGCAATAGTTGTTTTTAATCCTTTAGCATGTCTTTCTGTTGCATTATCATCTAGTTTTAATTTTAATAAATTATTTGTCTTATTTATTCTTTCTTGAAAATTAAAAGTTGCTAACTGTTTTTCCATGTCAAAAGTGCTTTTTATGGAAAACATTCTCATATCATGTTTTTGACTGCTTTGATTTAACTCTCTTCTAAAATTTCTGTCATCTTCTTTGTCTTCTCTATTCAATACAGTCGTAAGAGCCAACATATCAAGTTTCTCTTCTCTAGCTCTTTTTTCTTTTAAGTTCTTTACTCTTCTTTCGGTGTAATCTTTAGCTCCCTTAATAACATTTGTAAGAGCATCTGGAGAATCTCCAGCTGCGATAGATAATCCAAGCATAATTGTGTTCATAGCATTTAAATCATCATCTACACCAGTATCTTTTGAACCCATTACTTCTGTGATTATGTTCTTTACTTCAGCAACCTTTTCTGCTGGAGACATATTTTCTACATCTGCTTTAGTAAATCCTGCCTGCATTAATTGAGTATTTGTTGCATTTTCTGAGTCGCCTTTTTCAACATAATTTTTAATTAGATCGTTTGTTTTTTTGTATGCATTTTTTGTAGATTCACTTGCAGCAGAAGCTTTACCACCACCTTTGGTTTCTGTTCCAGCTCCTTTAGTCGTATCTTTGGTTTTATCTTTTCCAAATATGCTAGTTATCATTGTGTCTATTTCACTAACATTATTTGGTTTAGTTTTATTATCACCTCCACCAATAACTGGTGCTTCTACTTTTTTAGTTGTTTCTGTTTTTATGTCAGTGGAATCATCAAATGCTTCCGCTCCCTCTAAGTCAAAAGGAGTTTCATCTATTTTTGCTTTATTTAAAATATTGTTTATAGATGTATTAACCCCATCCCCTAAACTTCTAAAACCTTGTTTAATAGCACTTTCTGAAGAAGACTCACCTACATCATCATCAAGTTTTTCTGACGCAGTTAAATCTCTTCCTCTAAAAGGACCCATTCGATTATAAATATCACTTTCTGTTTTTGACAGTTGTTTTACTGCATCTCTACCAAATTGTGTTCCACCAAACTTCTCGCTTCTAACTATGTCAACTATACCTGTATTATAGTCTGGAACTTGAACTGCACGAGGTCTATCAACTGTAGTTTTTGGATTTAAACTTCTAGCAGAGATATTTCCTCTTGCTCTTGTGTTTGTTGGTTGTCCACCTGCACCTATTATATCTTCTAAGGTAGGCATTTGAAATCGACTTGGAATATTTTGACCTAATCCACCAAATGCTCTTAAACCTGGAAAACCACTTCTTTGAAGAGTGGAACCACCACCTGGAATATTTACAAAGGTACCTGATTGAGCTTTAATTAACTCTGGACCACTAGCCATGATACCAGTAGCTCCACCACCTTTTTTACGAAACATCTTTCTATTGTATACGGTCATATTATCCCCCAAATCCAAAGAGGTTACCAAATCCTTTTGCTTGTCCAGCTGCACCAAGTCCAGCAATACCAAGTCCTAACAACTGTGATGTTCTACTTGGTGGTGGTGTATTAGTTGTGGAAAAAGTTTGTTGCAACGCTGGTACACCTCTAAAGATGTCAGACATAAAGCCAATCTGTTGATAAGGCAGTGCTTGTTGAGCAAGTGTATTTGCTCTAGCAACATCAAGTGCTCTTTGACCTTGTTGTTGTTGCAGTCCACCGATACCTAACAATGTATTAATATCTTGTACGCCCATTTGTTGTCCAAGTTGTCCAAGACCAGCTTGTGATACACCCAACTGACCCGTTAGTTGTGCTTGTCTTAATGCTTGATTAGCTTGTTGTTGTGCTAAGTTTTGTGCTTGTTGAAATCCAGCAGATCTTAACTGTGCTCCAGTTCTTGCTTGTTGATCCATTGTATCGGCTGCAATCTGTCCTTGTAATATAGCTTGTCTAGAACCACCAAATGCACCAGAACCTGCTGCACTTGCTTGTGCTTGAAGTTGTTGTTGTGCTCCTTTATCTGCAATGTCTGCCTGTGTTCTTGCAATGACATCTTCCATAAAAGGATCCATAAATTGTTGATAACTAGTAGGATCAAAACCTGCAGCTTGTGCGCCTGCAATACCTTGACCCACTGCTGCACTACCTTGTTGCAAAAAAGGTTGAAATGCACCAACTCCACCTAATGCATTTGCTATCGCTGCCTTTTGTCCTTCGGATAAATCTGCTAGTTCTTGTTTAGCAAAAGGCATTTGTGTGCCTTCACCCGTTAAGGCTTTTGCACTTTTAAATATATCTGCTAAAAACTCCTCTTGAAACGGAGCCAGTCTAACGGTTTGTTCAACGGTTTGTTCAGCCATTATGCTACCCTCTCTAACTCTGACATCATATCATACATTCTAGCTGCACCCAAGTCCCTATCTCCACCACCAGCACCTCTTACGGCTTTAGCAGTTAATACGAACTCGCCATCAGATAGTCTAGCTGGTACAGAATCACTTGTGCCAGTTCCAGGTCCTTCGACTTCTCCACCACCAGCTAATGTTATTCCTTGTTTCTTTCTTAAATCTTCAAAGTATTGATCTCTTTCTTCTTTGTTATTTAAGTTATATTTTTTGTTATCTATTTGACCTATCCCTAATCTAGCTGTTCCTTCTGGGTAAGGTCTTTTATCTGCTTTTGTTGTCTTTTCCTCTTCCTCTAATCCACCAAGAGCAGTTAGTCCTAATCCTGCTATACCAGCAGTGGTAAATGGATTTTCTTTAACGAAAGTACCTATCTTGCTAAATATTCCAGGGTCAGAAGAAGATTTAATTGCAGTTATTGTTTTAGGGTCAACAATTTCAGAACCAGTAATATTAGCAGCAGAACCAGTTACACCCGCGCTACCTGTTGTTGGGGTAAAAAATTTACCACCACTTGCAGCGTAACCACCAATACCACCTAATAAAGCTGCTTTTAATGCGTCATCTGTATCTGCTCCACCAACAAGGCTACCTATACCCGCTCCAAGAGCAGATCCAAGAGCAGCAGACCCCATAGGTCCACCTATTGCAAAGCCTATTGTGCCACCAATTACTGGAGCTGCTTTCTTTAATAATTTTGTAACGCTTTTAAATATTCCCATTTTATTTACTATACCATTTATGTAACAATTTTAATAGTGCCATTGTCGTTAAACAAAGCTCCTACTTCTAGTCCACTAGAGCTAGTTGGTAAGTCAGTCAATGTAATTTTAGTTGCTCGTAACTCACCAGGGTTTCTCTCTTGTGAAATAAAAATTTCTAAAGAACGCACCAGATCCTCTACATATTGTCTAGTTATAACTTCAGGTGGTTCTGGTAACCTCGGTGGTGGTACGCCAACTAATGCCATTATCTTCTTCCGTCCTCTCTAATATCAACTCTTGGTGTTCCCATTTTAAATTTACACCCTAATGCACTAGAATCAAGTCTTATTGCAAAAGATCTGCCCCTAATTCTGTAGTCAAGTTTATTTGTAAACGCTTCAACTGGATTTGTTGCCGTTCTAGTAGTAGTTCCAGTTCCAGTTTGAGAAAAGTCTTCGCCTGGAAAGTCTCTTGCTTTAACTGTAAAAGTAGCATTTGGAGAGCTACCAGTAACAGAACCAGTAAAAGTTAAATCTGGTATAACTCTTCTAATAAAAGCAAACTTTTCTCCATCACCTATATCCATAGGCGATGTCTCTACAAAAGAAGTCATTGCACTTCCATCATCATCAAATCCTAATTCGTGGTTAAATATATATCCACTGCCTGCTGCTATTGGAAAGTTTCTTATACCTCTGTCAAGCCATGCTGTTCTTGTTAAAGAGCCATAATACCAAACCTTTTCGTTATAATTCCATATGACATATTTATCACACTCACTAGATTCAGCAGATGGATAAAACCACCACACCTCACCAAACTCTGAATTAATACCAGCAACAACTTTGTCTCTTTGTGCTAAGTTAAAATCTAAAAATATTTTGTCTTTTACTGTACAAGGTAACTGTGCAGTCTGTCCAGCGTGAACATAAAAGTTATCAATACCCATCCAATATACAACATCTTCTGTAGCAATAGCCGATGCAGAAGACATAATCGTAATATTAGACGCTAACTGTGATATACCAAAAGTAAATGGTGGACCTATAAATCTCATAGAATGTAATGACTTATCTGTGTAAACAAGTATTTCTCTTTTTGTTTCTACGGCTTGTACAAAGGTTGAGCCTGCACCAAGTCTTAAATCACCTGCGGTGTTCGTTGCAGTCGGAAACCAGTCTACTGGATTTTCTTGACTACTAAACCTTATAAGCAATGGATCTTGTACACCATCACCTTGTGTTGCAGACGAACTTCCACCGACACCATCACAACCAAAAGCTATAACATGACGATCTATATCAGATACTAGCACTTGTTTAGCTACAGTAGGAACACTTTTTTCTCCACTAAATGTGCTAGTAGCACTTAACTCAACACCTCGACTAGCTAATCCTAAACTCTTGTCCCAATAAAATAATCCTCCATCTCTTATATTAATTATAAGATCTTCACCAAAATTATCATGTGACCATAGACGTATCTGCGTTGTTACTGAAACTGTTGCAGCATCTCCCCAGCCAACGTAATCATTATCTGAGTCTGCGTTTCCCACAATTAAAAATACTGTGGCTCCATTTGCATGAGTATCTGCGTCAGTGCCACTTTGTCCTCTGGTTACTGTTAAATCATTTGTTGCTACATTTGTTACTTGAAGTATTTCTGAATCAATTAAAATAAAATCGTTGTTTGATATTCCAGTACCACTTGTAACAGTTAAAGTTGTATCAGAATTACTAAATGTACCACCCTCATTGATAGTTGTTTGTAAAGCACCATTAGTAACGCCACCCCATGTACCAGCACCAAAGCCAGTACCTCCAATAACTTGATCTAATCCTACATTAACTTGATAAGTACCTACTACGCTACTTCCACCGTTACCTGTGTCAGAAGAATTAGCAGCAACAGAAGATGTGATTGTATATGTATTAGCATCTAATATACTAACAATTTGATATTCTGCATTTAAAACTGTAGCCGTTATTACGCCACCTAGACTCGCTGCTCCAGAAAAAGTAACAAAATCATTTTCAACTGCACCATGACTTGTGTCTGTTACTGTTATTGTAGTGCTACCATTTGATGCAGAAAAGGTTACATCTCCAGCACTTGTAGTTTGTCTTATTGGAGTTATGTCATTAAAGGTCGTACCTTCTTCAATATAATATTTAAGATGTGTACCGATACCTAGAAAATTAGAGCTATCTAATCCTATCCAGTTATGTAATCTTCTAGCACTACCTAAGTATTGATTAGGGGAATATTTTTCCCAACCACCTATCTTTTCTGGAAACCCCATACGAAAACGTATTTTATCACCGTCAAAGTACCCACCTTCATTAGAGTATGATGTTACCTCTCTATTAATACCTGGTCTAAATTTTAATGCTTTTATCATGCTGTTGCTCCAGTTAAACTACCACTACCACTTGATGTTACATTACTTACACCTTGAATAGATTTACCACTTGCACCACCAGAAGCTCCACTTGAACCATTTGTTGGTGCAGTAGCTGGAAAGCTCACACTTGAACCAGAGCCATTGCTTCCAGTTCCTCCGTCTGACCCAGCCGCTCCAAATGCTCCACCCGCTCCACCAGTTCCGCCAGCACCTGCATTATTAGAACCAGAACCACCACTTGACCCAGATGCAGCAGATTGATTGTACCCTTGTCCAACACCACCAGCTCCACCAGCTCCACCATCTTGCGTTGCTAGACAAGTACCAGAGACAGTTGCACTTAATGAATTATAATAGAAGTTTGGCGAGTTTGTTCCTTGATGTGCTGATGTTCCAAAAGCAGTGAAATAAGTTGTAGTTGAAGCTGTAATACCTGCCGTGCCACTGTTTGAAACTAAAGTACCAGAACTTGATGTGCTTGTACTTACTGATATTTGTGGAGTTCCATATCCACTTCCATATTGAGAGCTAATACCAGCAGTTACTGTATAAACACCAGTTGTATTTGTTTGTGCAGAAAAATAAATCGGACCTCTATTAGCACAAAGAGCAGATAATCCCGTTCCTGCACCACCTAAAGAATTTAAATCAAACTGTGATGGATTAATTCCACGACTAAATTGTGCTCCAATACCACCCCATAATCTGTCACCTACAACTCCAACACCATCTAAATTATTTCCAGAACCTCCATAAGTTGTAAACCAACTTGGAGAATTGTTTTGTGGTGTAGACGAACCTCCGCCACCTTGATCTACTAAACTTGAAAATGTAGCGTTAGCCGTGTAAACACCTTTACCGCCCGCACCACCTGCACCACCTCCGCCACCACCAGCTTTTATTGTGCCATTATTAACTAATGTAACCGCAACACTTCCAGCAACCTCAAGAGCATTGCCACCTGCCGCTCCTGCCGCACCACCTGCACCTTCAATACTTCCATTGTTTGTTATGGTGATAGAACCGACACCATTGCTCTCTATTGTTAAAGCCGCATTAGATGTGCTTGTTGAACCCACTGTCTGAGATGAATCAACAACAATTTGTTTTGGATAATCTACTTCAAAGTCATCTCCAAAAACACTATCTGCACTTTGATTTGTAGCAGTAGATGAATATGTTTTTTTAAAAGCTCTTTCTTTACCATAGAAATCATTTAAAGATATCGCTCCAGAAGTAGGAACGCCTGCTGATAAATTTGTAGAACTATTATTGCCTGCGTTTGCACGAACAAAAGAACCACCTAGATAAAACTCAGTTAAGGCTCTACTTGGAAAGTTAGTGCCTGGATTGTACTCAGATTCAATATCTTGAAATGATATTGCTCCAGATGATTGTAATGCCGCCATTAGACAGTTCCAAAAGCTGTGATATTATTTGCTGATGTTACGGCTCCGTTAGAAGCTAGTTTAAATACTGCTGTTCCATTATATTTAAAAAGTAAATCATTATCGCCAGTATCTAATTCGATTGACCATTTACTAGAGCCAAACAATATAGCATTTCCATTTGTATCTAGGTTACCCCCAAGTTGAGGAGTTGTATCTCCTAATAAATCTGTAGGTATAGAATTTACGTTAGAGTTTGCACCAGTGCCATCTGCAAATACAATAGATGATGTGCCATTAGCAATAGTAACAGTGGATCCAGAACCACCACCTTGTTTAATGGTAGCTGTTTGACCAGTACTGTTTTTAATAAAAAACCATTTTTGTTGGTCATTTGGGTCAAAAGTTAAATCAAAGGCACCGCTTGGAGATCCACTTAATAGTAATACTTTGTAATGTCCGTTGGACAATGAACCATCACTCGTAGTCAAAGTTGTGTTACCACTTATAGTTAAAGTAACAACTCCGTTTAAAGTTCTGTCGATAATATCAAAGTTTGTATTGGTCGTTGTACCCCAAGTTCCAGCTTGTTCTCCAGAACCTATTTTTTCTATTCCAGTATTACTCGTATATGTTGATGCCATTATAACCTCATGCGTTTATTTCTGTGTATGTTTCTGTACCACTTGGCGTTATCTCCGTCCATGTCTCTGTGCCGCTTGGCGTTATCTCAGTATAAGTCTCATTTGCGTCTGGCACAATAGCTACATACAGTATATCTCCAGAAGTTGTTTTTGTAAAATTTAAATCTTGTGAAGACACACCAGAGAGGATAGCTGTGCCAGAAGTTGTTTTTGTAAAGATGCTAGACATAGTAACATCTGTAAAGTTAACTATCTTTATGTTTTCAGTGGTTTGTGTAAACAGAGAACTTAAGTCTATAACACCACTAGATATCGTGCTTATTTCTATTGTTGAGGTAAAGTTACCGCTTAATGATGAAACACCAACTAGTATTCCAGATCCTACACTAGAACTTGTGCCAAGAGCACTCATCTCTGCTGTGGCAATCTGTACAACGCCTCCTACATTTGCAAAGGCTGCTTCAGCAAAAGAGGAGTTACCAAACATTTAATTTCCCATCAATGCGTTTATTTCATCGTCATCTAAACCAAGTGCTTTTAATTTGGTTATGGCTGATGTTTTTTTTGTTTCTTTATTTTTTTCTTTTGTTTCAAATGCAGTTTGCAACTCAATTGCTTTTGTCTGCACTGTGTCCCAATCAATAGATACTTCTTTACCATTTTTATTCCATACAGTTATAGCATCCTTAGTATCTCCATTTATAGTACAGGCATCTGCATATAATTTTCTTATAGCATCGTGTATCATGCTGAAACCTCCATAACTGTAATAGAGCTAGTTGCTCTACCATCGTAGTTTGCATTGTCACTATCTCTATAAGATCTGTTTACTCCACAACCATCTGAAGATGTAGTTGCTATATAAAAAGCATAAGTTGTTGCACTCGTTGTGCTTGGACTATCTAAAAATTGACCTGCTAAAACGTGCTGTTCTCCAGGTTGTGTGTTGTTTACTACATGAGTTGCACCAGTTCTGTTACTTGCAGCGTCAGCAACAAGTATATTTGTTGATGTTCCTCTTCTTAAAAATAAATAGGTATGACCAGTATCAACATTATGTCCTACAGATAAATTCCATTTAACAAGAACTTTATGAGAAGTTGATTTTGGTGTAATATTAACAGATAGTCCAGTAACAATTATTGGTGTAGATAGAGGTGCTCCACTACTATTTGTTGAAAATGAGTCAGTTTTAACAGTTTGAACAACTTGCAAAACTCCACCTGAAGCTATCATCTTTGCTAAATCTGCTGCTTTACTCATGCTAAGTCTCCATGAAGTGTTGCACTGATATAACCACAATCACCATCACTTGTTGTGGTATATTCTAACACATCTACTCTTGTTTTTGTTGATGTCGGTGTTGCACTACTAGATTGACCATCTGAACCATACGCATGAAGACCATTATCAATACTTCCGTCAAAATCAGCTAATGCTGTTTTTGAGAAATGTGAACTACCGAAAGCTGATGAAAAATTTAATTCTGTCTGACCTACACCAAGGTCTGTGCGTGAACTTAAATTAAGGCTATCATTGATTGTCTGTGCTGCACCACTTAACTTACACCAAACTTTAGCACTACCACCTGCTATAAAACTCGTAGCAATACTATTATTACTACTTGCATCTGTTAATGTATTTACTCTTAATATACTAGCCATTATGCTAAATCTCCGTGTCCTGCAAGAAGTGCTGTTGCATCTGCAATACTTCCATTATCGTAAAGTTTTACTCTACAATCTGTTGTGTTAATTTCAGATATAGAGTCTCCACCTGCACTTGCATCATTAGGCACATGATTATTTAAACAATGAAAAACATAAGTTGCGTTGCTCATTACGTTAGTAAAGTTTAATCTAAAATCTCCTGTGCCTATATCTGTTATAGAACCTAAATTAAAACTATCTGGTAAAGAAGAGCCATCATTACCTTTGTACCCCCACCATTTACACAACCCTTGTTGCAGATTAGTTGTTGTACTATTGCCTTCACCTGTAACATCAATAGAACCTGCTGTGGTTACACCTGTAAATTTATCTACTTTGAGTTCACTAGCCATTATGCTAAGTCTCCTAAAATTGCAGTACAAACAACACCATCTGCATTATTTAAACTATAGTCTGGAGAATTGTATGTATATACTGAACTTGTTGTTTCACTATAAAACTGATGTTGGTAGTACGCTTTTACTGCTCCGTCATTTGAGCCTACAACTGAATATAAAGCATCATTCATATTGTTTGTATAATTTGTAATTGTTACACCTGTGGCATTATCAGTTATACTTCCAACATTAAAACTTCCTTGAATAGTTTGTGTGCTTCTTTGGTCAACATGAACATAAACTTTAGACAATCCTCGGACAGTATTCTGTGTGCCACTACCACCTTCACCTACATAAGTAGATGTATTACCTATCTTAACATTCGTGCCACCACTACCTGCTTTATCTACAATGGTATCTACATTGAGTTGACTTGTCATACAATACTCCAATAACCATTAACAGTAACTGTCGCTGATTGTGTTATAGGTCCAGCACTTACACCATTCTCATCGGAGTCTATGGTTATGTCTGCACTAATAGTCTGACCATTTAATCTGATTATACTATTGTTTCCTTTGAAAGGATACCTTGTATCTGACTCATTCTTTGTGTAAGAGTTGGCAACTGTAAAGACATCATAGACAACCATTTCTACTATGTCGTTCAAACTCGCTGCTTGAACTAAAACGACAGTCGTGCCAGTGGTTGCAGTATAGTCTGTGCCTGGTACAAGCAATACACCATTCTGATAGACATCCATGTACCTTGAATCATTATAACTTAGAGATAAAGAATTAGCATCTGAACCACTGAAGCTCGTCTGACTAGCAGTAGCTTGATATTGAAACCTACTTCTTACTCCAAAATTTTCTGATCTTCCAATATAGGGCATAACTAACCTTTCGGATACTTGTCTTTAATGGCTTTAATTGTGCTTTTCCACCCATCTATGCCATTGTGATACAAGTCATCTAATTGATCTTCTATAGATGGATAAGCTTCTGCTCTATTTCTTTGATACTTTTTATTTTCCCATTCTGATTTTAAAGTAGCCATATGTTTTTTTCTTTTAGTTTCATCATTATAATCAGATTGACCAAATCTAGAAACAATTTCTCTCCAAACAGAACTGTGTGAATCTTGCCATGTTTTTAATTCTAAATAATTCATAATATTTTTCTATGCCAAACGGCAACCTCCCCATGCTGAATAACCTTTATAGTAATCTGAAGCTGTTGAAGCACAAACTCCCATAGTATCTCCACTTGATAAAGAAACTATAACTTGTGCAGTTTGTTGATGGTCATCACTACCACTACTGTATTGCATATAGCTAAAGTGTTTTGAACCTGCTGAACCCATATTCAACTTTGTTGAATTTTTTAAAAATCCAAAACCATTTTCTGCATCTGAGTTTGCTGTATATATAGAATACCAAAAAGTATAAACACCAGTTGCAGGAGCAGTGAATTTATAAGTTGATGTGTCATAACAACTATCTGTATCAAAACAATCACCGCCTGAATCGTCATTAAATTGAATTAAACTCCCACCTGAAGCTGTACTCCATACTGTAGCACTATTACGAGCTGCAAAAGCATTTGATCCAGCAACTGAAGTTCCACTTACAGTGCCAGTAAAAGCAAAAGTATCACCTAAATTAATTCCATCAGCTTGTACTTTAGTTAAAGCCATTACAATTCCTTATGCGTATGGACTATCGCCTAATACAGATGTATCCCATGCTGCTTTGAGCTTTGCGATTGTGTCTGCATCAGTTATAGCTTTAGCTGCTGGTGCATCTCTAAGTGCTTTCTTTTTAGCTACACTTGCAGTCTTTGCACTTGCGTCATCTGCTTCTAATGCTTTCATATACACAACATCTTCTGCTTCAAGCAAAGGCTTTCTGACTTCTCTAATCTTTTCTTGAAATATTTTTTTAGCTTCAGTCATGTCTTCTGATATAACTTTCTTGTCTGAGTCTACGACCCAAGCACCTCTAAAATGTCTATCAGAGGGTTTAGTAACTGTAGAAGCATCTACAGTAACACCATTTTTATCTACTATATTTGTTGTCGGCATTTTTTACTCCTTATGCTACTTCTTCTAAATTTACTACATTTTCATCAATCTTCCAAGCGTTACGCCATTCTCTTGTGCTTGGTAGCTGATCCTTTTTACAAATAACTAATCTTGGTTTATTAGCTTTGTCATAATTTCTCCACACTCTTTGTGGTATGTCTTTCATAATTAAATATTCTATTGCTTGTTCTTCGGTCATTGCCTCTACTGGTTTTGTGTTATGCAATAAATATCCTCTTGTATGTTTTTTAAAATCTGGCTTTGCTTCATCTTCTGCTAAGAGCCAATAAACTTCGACTGGTGGTAGTATGCCTCCTTGTAATGCACAAGCCAACCAGTTGGGATCTGGTACAGTTACCTTAGAACATTCTTCTGGTTTATCTGGATCTTCCCATACGATACGATAATCTGATTGTTTGCCTTCTAAGTTTTCTTTTGCCCAACACAATCTATCCCATAAATGTGTTCCTTGAAATTTTGGTGTTTTTATTTTATTCATGCTAAAGCTCCACAATACATCATACCAAAAGTACCATCATTAAATACTCCACTTCCTACCAAATCACCAAAATGTGTGTTTTGAACACTTGAAGTTGTTTGTAAATCTCTATCAATATTTACAATTCCATCTCCATCAGAAGATGTACCTGCACAAGCATAGTCATCATTAGCAAAAATATTTGTAAATTGTGGACTACACTTGCCTGTTGCATCATCTGTTATTGATGTTATGTTAAAACTATCATCTGCCTGTGCAAAGGTAAAAGCAAAAAACCATGCTTTGTTTGTCCCATACAGAGCAAAATCTGTGTTAATAGATTTTTCTGTACCACCTTTTATTTGACCTGATGTTGTTAATGTATCAAATGCTATTGTTCCGTTTGCCATTATGCTAAATCTCCTGCTATTTGAATCATACCTGCATCTGGGTCAGCCATTGCAGGAGTGGTATGTAAGCTACCTCTCACTTGTATTTCTATTAAAGAAGTTGTCATTTCCGTAGCGTCATTTACAGGGTCACCACTACTTCCAATATAAACAACACTCCCATATCCTGCCGCTTCTGCCGTGCCAACTATTGAATAAAAATTATTACCCATATTATTAGTAAAAGTAATTTTCATATCACCTGTACCATTATCGGTGAGAGACCCTACATTTAAACTGTCTCTTGCAACATTGTCGGTGTTTTGGTCGTAATGACACCAAACTTTGTTTAATCCTTGTTGTAAGTTCGTTGTAGTTGAACCACCCTCTCCTGTAACAAGAATACTACCTGCTGAAGTTGTACCTGTTAAGGTGTTTGTCTTAATGGTACTCATGCTAGATCTCCAAATGCTGCTGTATAAAGTTCATCAACATCTAAATAACTTGAACCAAATGTCGCACCAAATCTACAAAAACCTGTTTCTACTTGATCAATAGCAGAATATCTATTTAAATTACCTTCACCACCAGTTGTTTCATTAACAGACTCTTGAAGACTATAATTTAAGTTTGCAAAATCGTTTGTGTAATCAAATCTGTATGTGCCAGTTGCAATATCTGTTGCTGACGATGTATTGAAACTATCTCTTATGGCTATAGTTCCAGTGCCATCTAGGTTACCCCAATGTTTACATAAACTCTGAACAGTATTTTGTGTAACACTTGTACCACCATCAGACTCATACACAGATGTATTCTTAATTCTTATGTCTGTTCCTAATGAACCGCCAGTCTTTCGTATTGTATCTACAAATATTTCACTCACGAAGTTACCAACCTTCCACCACTTTCAACAGTAAGTGTAACTCCAGATGCAACTGTTAACGGACCTGTCACTTGTGCATTCTCTGTAGCAAGTATAGTTATGTTTGATGTTAAAGATTGTGCGTTTGTTCTAAATAATCCACCACCTTTAAAGTTACCTTTATTCTCATCTGCTGGTGTAACTGTGCCTGTCTGTGGTGCTAAAAAATTTACAAAAATATTATTCGTGCCACTTGAAGGTGCAGTCGTAAATGTTAATGTTGTGCCATCTGGTATAGTGTATGCCGATGTATCTTGAACAACACCATCAACAGATACAAGAACATCTTGCACTGAACTTACAGTTCTGTTTAATGTAAATGTAGTGTCTGAGTTGTCTCCATTAAATCTTTGAACAGCAGTTGTAGCCTCAAAAGTTGTGACTGGAGCTTTACCAATAAAAGGCATTATGTAATCTCCATATAAGATAAGGCAACATCTGTTGCACCTGTTGCAGATACTGATATGCTATCAGACGCTTCTAGTACAACTTTATTACCAGCTAAAAGTTCTAATGATGAACCTGCTGGTATGGGTGCATTTGTAATAAGTTCAACTGGTTGATTAACTTCATCATTAGCATTTGTTCTATTACCAGTATCAGATGTTAATGTTACTGTAGCAGTAACTTGACTTGTCGTTGTATTTCCTAATATCAAACCTAAGATTATAGTTGTTGTGCTAGTTGCAACTGTGTAGATCACATCTGCACTTGTCACTCCTGCTTTACTTGATAATTTAAATGTATTTGCCATGTTATCATCCTAACGCTATTGCTAAAGCTGTTGCCTCGTTGGCTGCATCTGTAGCACTTGTTGCACCTATATCAGACAGTACCTCTGATGCACTTCTACTTTCTAAACCATTTGCAGTAAATCTTGCAAACTCATCATCTGCTACGCTAGAACTATCTATCTTTACTGCATTAGTATTTGATATTCCAAATGTTAAAGAGGCTTGACCCCCTATATCACTCAATACTTCAGATGCACTTCTGCCCTCAATTGATGTTCCATCTACACGCAAGAAATCATTATCGGCTACACCTGAGGTAAACACTGGTACGTTTGTGTTTGATATACCAGTGGCTGCAACTGCGGCTGTGCCTAATCCTAATGTTGTTCTTTGAGCGGCTGCATCTGCATCATCAAGCAACGCTTTACCTGCCGATGTTAAATCATATGTTGATGCAGTTCCAGATCCAGTGAATTGTATTCCTTTATCTGCTGCTGATGTTAAACCAGCCAAGGCTTGTAACTCTGCATCTAATCTTGCATTTGCTACAGTTCCAGATAGTTGAGAAGCGTCTATAGTTTTATTTGTTAATGTATCTGTAGTTGCTCTACCTACTATAGTGTCTGTAGTAGCAGGCAAAGTTAATGTTGTATTACCAGCAAAATCAGAGTGAGCAGGTGCTTTTAGTGCAGCATAATGAGCATTAGAAGCTTCACAATACATTCTTAGCTCTGATTGTGCTCCAGTGTTTTTAAGCTCAATAACGCCACCCTCGACTGTAAGGTCATCCCCTACAGACAAATCTGCACCTAATGTTGCATTACCACTTCCATCTAAAAACACAGTCTTTGACGCTGGTAATGTGCAAAATATAGTTTTAGTTCCTGCACTAAAGTTTACTGCATTATCACTGTTGGAACTGCTAATAACTGTGGTTCTAGCTATGGTGCTAGAATCACTACTTAATGTACCTAAACCGACTTCAAACTCTGCCGTGCCTGGTAATGTTACTGCATAGTATGTTGTGTTAGAATTACCAACTCCAGTGCCAAAAGTTTCAAAACCAGTTACTGCACCAGCTAAAGTAAGTGTACCAGTGCCAGTTGTAGTGGTGGTTTCTTTTACTCTATCGTTTAATACCAATGCCATTATTTAAGCTCTATCGTTAAGTTGTTTGCATTTATTCTAAATATATCACCACTTGCTATTGCCTTACTTGCGTCTAATGCTCCAATAAATAAAACATTACCACCAGATCCCACAACATCTAAACTAGCGGTTGCGTGAGTTGCTACAAAGACATGAGTGATTGTATTGTTAGTCCCACCAGAGGCTGCAAATTCTATGTTAGCGGCATTTTTTATTGTCTGTGTATCTGCTGATTCAGCAGTTAATGTCCAGTTAGAAGCAGTAACCTGCACTCTTGCATAATTTGTAAACGTAGCTTCTGTTATTGTTGGGTCGCCAGACTCTCCAGTTGAGTCATTAAAATTAGATACTGCCGTTGCTAGTCCAACATAAATGCTATCACCTGGTGAACTAAACGATGCGGCATTGTTTTTGAAAATAAAACTTAAAAGTCTATTTTCTAAAAAGGTGGTTGCTGCATTTGCTGTTGCCATTTTCTACTCCTATGTTCTCGGTCTTGATGGTAGACCAACTCTATATCCATCTGTATTTTCTCTTGCTTCACCCAAATCTTTTAGTCTTTCTAAATATTGTGTATACAGTCCATTATAATTTTGTAACACATCTGGTTCTCCTTTCATAAAACTATATGCCTCTACAAGAGAACCATAGAGTAATGCAAAAGGTGCGTTTGTGCTTAACCAAGTTGTACCATCATCTGCACCTGCGGTCAAACTCGTAGGTCTATAGAAATAGTGCAATTCGATTGTATAAGCACTATTTGGTGTGGGTGCTAATATAAAATTGTTTTCATCAAATCTAGCATAATATTTAGGTAATCCAGTTGTTGAAGCAGCGGGTGTATATTCTCTTAAAAAGTTTACATCCTTTTGCAGAAGAAAACTTTCTGATCCAGACGTTGTAATTTGTAATGAAAATGATGCCAAGTAATCTGAAGGCACTGTTAAAAACTGATCTGAAGAGGTTAATGTGCTCGTTACATTTTTTCTAAAATAATCAAAGTCTACACTCTTTAATATTTTTTCTTCTGCTGCTTTTACAAAATTAGGAATGTTATTTACAAATGTGGTCTCACTATTATCTGTGTAGTCTTGTATTGCTGTAGTTAATGTTGCTTTTGTAAAACTCATTTATGTCCCCAATGTTACAGGCCCAGCCGTAACCGAACCACCTCCACCTCTTATATTTCCTGTTGTAGCCGTCCCACTACTTGCTGTAAAAGTATAAGTATCATCGTTAACTTTAGTTATAGCATATCCAGACGAATTATTCAAAACTGTTGCAGTAAAACCATCGAAACCTATGGCATCTCTAAAACGAACTGTGTCACTTGTTGATCTACCATGACTTTTTTCAATAACTGTTATAACAGCACTTCCAGAAGAACTAGATAAAAATGGATTTAATGTCAGTAAATTCTCTACAACTACTTCTGATCTTGAGTCTGGTCTTGGCTCATATAAAGCTGTTGGATCTGGTCCTGGGTAATTAGGTTCTAACTGTGGATGTTTAGGCTCATACTCATCGATACCTACTTTTAATCCATTCCATTCTTTTATCATATCACGAAGGCGATAACGAAATCCAGATCGGTCTGAATAACCCCAAGCCTTCTTACCACTTGCGTACCTAGCCATTAGTACCTCAAGTATGATATATTCGGTGTTAACTTAAGTGGTGTGCTGTTTGCATCTTCTGACATGGCTCTTTGAAATTCTTCTTCGTAAACACTTTTTAATATTTGTATTCTCTCTGGTGCTCTTTTTATAGATATATAGTAAGCAAGTCCTGCAGCCATGCACGGTAAAAACCTAAAAGGTGCATCAGTTGTGTTAACCAAAGCATCTGCATCTTGTATTCTTCTTACATAATAATACACTAAAGTATAAGAAGTATCTGGTGTAGACCATAAAGTTATAGTAGGAGTTGTTTGTCTATCAAAAAAATACTGACTTGGTTGTCCAGTATTACCTTTGTTAGGTATTCTTAAATATTCACCACGACTCATCTGAGTAAGAGTAAAATCTGTACCAGAACTGTTTCGTAGCACAACTTCTAATAGATCAACAAACTCACTAGATAAAGTATAGGTAGCTGTACCAGATGTCACTGATTTTGTTTCTTGAGTTACTGTCCACAAATTAAGTCCTCTGTTTGCCCAATCAGCAAACATAAGATTTAAAGAACGTCTAGCTGTTTTAGCATCATAGCCAGTTCTTAACTCTAAGCCACATCTCTCATAGGCTTCTTCGATAAGTTCTCCTACATCTAAATCAAAATCTCTTGAGCTTGAAGTTGCCATTTATTTCTTCTTTTTTGTCTTTTTCTTTTTAGCTAAGTAGGCTTTTAAACCAGGATTTAATTTATTCATTTTACCTTTTTTAGCCATAACTGGCTTTTTCATTGTACCACCCATTTTTTTGCCCATTTTAGGATCATCAATAAAAACAAGTTTTGATCCTTTTTTTAATGGTTTACCTGATTGTGCTGGAACACCTTTTTTAGATATTTTAACCTTTATTGGTTTTCCCATTTTTACTCCTGGCATTATTTTCTCCTTCTCTTTAATGATTTAACTCTTCTAGGGGCACCTGCTGGTTGACCTAGACGATTCTTTTGCCTTATTCTACTTCTTTTTTCTGTTGCTGTCATCTCCGAAACAGTCTTCGGAGTTTTCTTGCTAATTCTTTTGCTCGGTCTACAATAAGGTGTACCACGCTTTTCACCTTTTTGACGACCACATTTTTTGCCTGTTTTAACATCTCTCCAGTCCTCCTTGAACCATCGTTTTAAAGCTAGACCTTTTTTTGTTTTTCTTACAGCCATTATGAATACTTTGTTTTCTTTCTTCTAGCAGACATTATAGCACCACAACCTCTAGCTATGTTTTTATTTTTTGATTTTCGTTTGGTCATTCTAACAACCTTACCCTCTTTGGCAGTCATTGTTTCTTGTTTTACTTTTTCTATAGCGGCATTTAATCCACCACCCATTGCTTTCTTTTTCTTTTTACCACCAGTTCCATAGTTAGCTGCACCAACTTTCCTACATTTTGCAATAGCGCCCGATGCATAAGCCGATGGAAAAACTTTATATCTGGCTTTTACTTTGTGATAACATGCGTCTTTAGGCATAATATTTTCCTTTCATTAGTTTCCAGCAGGTACACATCCACTGTCTTTTTTTACATCTAAGACAAACCTTTTGAGGTTCACCTCTTACTACCTCGCCTTTTTTTAGCGGCACAATGTGCTCTTTCAGAAAATCCACGAGGTCTGGCACAATTGATTTTCCTCTTCCTCTTAGCACTCCACTTCCTTTTACCTGGTGCTTTTGTTATTTGTTGGGGCATTGAACCCCGCGAGATTGCCATCGATTGTTTTCCTATTAATAAAATCTATCCACAAAGTATGTAACATTTTGTGGTTTTCTTCAACCTTTACTACAGTAACAGCAGTTCTTTTATCTACTTCAATAAGAGTAGTAACTATCCATGCTATAGATCCAGCAACAAGAACAACAGAAACTCCATTCATAATCTCTTTAGGTTTTAACATTTCCATCTTCTCCTTGCTTGTCTTAAACGACTATTAGGATTTTTAGCTGCTTTTGGAAACTTTTTCATCTGGCCTGCACTTCTTGCACAAAATGATTTTCTTCTTTTTGCAGCTTTACTGCCTGGTTTAACTTTACCAGTAACGGCAGTTTTTAATTTACTGCCTGGATTTTCTCTACGATAACGAGCAACCCCAGCCTTTGTCATTCCCGCCCCAGACTTGGTAGAGCGAAAATACTTTTTGGTCTTAGGAGGTTGCTTGTCTCTTGTTCTAGCCATTACGATAAGAAAATAGTGAGCTTATTGCTACTACCAGTAAAGGCAGATAGGTATGCACCATTCTCTGCTAATATGCCATTATCTGGAATATTGAGAGTATGTAACCCAGTTGGATAACTTTGTGCTATTAATGTAGCTCCACCATTACCGTCTGTTATGGTCAAAGCACCCGCTGCATCTGCAAAGATAACTATCTGCCTTATTCTTGACCTTGCAGGTCCTATCAAAGCAGCAGCATCTCCTTGATTTACATTAAAGGCTTTTACGTCAGATCTTGTTCCAGCCATTTATATCTCCTATTACTGATCAGCAAAAGCTGGAACTGTTGTTGATGTAACAGTGCCAAAAATTTGATAATTGGTTGTGTCTTTTCCTACAATCGTAATATCAAATGCTTGTGGTACATTTAACTGCACACTACTGTTTGAGCTACCATTTGAAAATACAGTTACATTATCTGCGTTTGTATCTAAGTGAGTGATTCCACCAATGTAAAAGTTTGAGTTTCCTGGTGTGAGAATAAGAGCATCTGTTGCATCTGCGGCTCCTCCAGCATACACAAATCTAAACATAGACCCAGCTATAGGTGCTGGTAATGTATATGTGTTATCTTGTGATCCATCTGGTACAAGTAAAATTCTACCACTATGAGTCGCATTTGTTAAAGTTACATCTCCATCAGATAAACTTATCGGACCGTCACCAAAGGTTACTACCTCTGTAATGGTTCCACTGGTTGCATTTTTACTGATTGTTTTGATTGTGCTTTCGGATCTAACTGGACCCGAGAATGTTGTATTAGCCATGTTATACTCCTTGTCTTGGCAATTGTCGAAGTTAATTCTTCGTCAAGGTTTTCTTTATTATACATAAAAAAAGGGTGACTGCAAAGAGCCACCCCAAAAATATAAATATTTTTAATTAAGCTCCAGGTGAACCAAATAGTGAACGAGGATCTGAGAAGCCAAAAGAATATCTTTCTCTTGCTTTATATCTCATGTTTCCTGTGTCAAAGTCTGGATCCATTGCTGTTGCCATTGGCATTCTTTCGAAATGCTTAAGACCATTTGGTGCATCTGTCTTAATGAAAAATGCATCTGTGTCAGTTAGATAATCGTTGATGACATAGCCTTGAGGTAACATTCCCATGTTCCTTATGGCATTAGCATCGTTATCTGCTGTTCCAGGTCTTAAGTTAGAGTTTAATAATCTCTCTGCGACAAACTGTAATTGTCTTGGAATAATTAGTTTCATTCCTCTTAGAGCGATAATTAATCCTCTTTCATCTACAAAGCCTGCAATCTTAATTAAAGCATCTTCTAAAGATGTTTCATTTAAGTCTGCTGCGACAGTTGGCTCGTTAGCAAAAGTTCCACCATTTGTTAATGGGTGATCTGTTGCTAGTAACGCTTTACCATCACCACCAGCAGTTGCTCCAGCAGTAAACGCATTATTTAATACATTAGCCGCTTTTACTTGCTTTGTGTGTGCCATTGATCTAGCAAGTGCTCTTGTATAACGAGCAGAAAGCTTGTCGTAAAGGTTATCCTCTACAGCTTCTTCTGTTATTGAGAAAGCCATTGCTACAGTCTCATGGTTATATCTTGAAGTGTAAGCTTCGTTTGCGTCATCAAATGTGACACCAGAACCTTCTTGCTTAGTCGGTGCTGCTCCGAAACCACTCAACATTACCTCTTCTTCGAATGCTCTGTCAGATGACTCAGTATCGTAGATTTCAGCATGTTGACCTTCATACCTATTATACTCCATACCAAAGAGGGCGTTTAAGCCTGGCTCTAATTCTTTGGCGAGTTGTGCTCTTGAAATAGCCATATTACACCCTCCTTAAGATGCAGTTGCGTCTACGTCACTAGAAAGTAACGCATGGTTGTTAATTTTCACTATGTATGAAACACCAGCAGCACTGTGATCAGCATTAGTTACATCTTCGTGAATACCTAAAATCATAACCACATTTGATGTATCTGTATCTTCAGCAGTTGATATATCTAACTTAGCAGTAGAAATACCAGTTGTAGTATTACCACTTGCTCCGTCAGCTAAATCAGCAGTCTTAAAGATATCTGCTTTAGCAGTTGCTCTGTCAGTGTTTGTTCCATCACTTGCGATAATAAATCTCTGTGCTGGATTGTCATACACAAACCCTTTGATGTCAAAGTTAGTGTTAGCTGACCCACTTCCAGGCCATGTATTACTAAACTTTAACTTGCCAGTAGTTGCATCCACATACTCACATCCAGCAAAGATACCAACTAATTGGTCTCCGTTACCAGAGGCAGAGGCGATCTGAATAGTTCCGCCAGTTAATTCGGCTTTGACTGGTGAACCTTGAAAGATCGCGGAAGCATTACTAGCAATAAAGTATTGACTCGTACCTTGAGTCGCTGGACTTGAGCCATGCATTCCTACAGGCTTAAATCCGAAAGCTACATTTGCATTAGCCATTTATTGCTCCTTCATTAGTTACTCGGAGGATTTTTTCCCTCCGAAAGTTACACGACTTTGCCTATCAACACTGATAGGCATCGAGGGATGTTGTTCCCTCATCAAGTTTTCGTCCACGGCTTTCAATTGATTGCGGGTCTGATCCCGAAAATATTCAGTTCTCTCTTGCACCGTTTCTGTGGGTATTCGTGCCAACATTAAACCACCGACACCAATAATTCCTTTGTTTTTACCTTCTTCTATCACTGGATACTTATCAGCTTCGGACCCATATTCGTCTGCCCTAACTGGTTCCCATCCCTCTCTCATTCTGGAAAAAACATTTGATTTATCATCCTCACCACGAATGGTAGTTCTGATCCATCTATGTTCAAACCCCTCTGGAGGAGGAGGTGCATCCAGCTTTGCTGGAGGTTGCCAAGGTTGTCTCCTTGCGTTATTTGCACGACTTTTATTTTGTCGTGTTGTTCTATCTATAGCCATATTCTACTCCTTTACATACTTAGCGTATTCTTCTAGCGGAACATTTAACCTTTTCGCAATTGCTATTTGCGAAGGAGTTAATTTGACTGTTCTGCGTCCCTTTTGCGATGCCGACTTAGAGGCGGTGGCTCCAGCAGAGGCGACTCTGGGGCCAGAGGACTTTTTGGTCTCTCCAAACTTATGTGGAAATTCCGTTTTAATCCTATTATCTAGTTCAGTATAATACTCTTCTGTGTTAGGATCAATACCCTCTTCTTCAATTAATGTCTTATGTATACCAAAAGCAGCATAAGTCATCGTTTGATCTTGTCCAAACCACTCATTTTTACTTGCCCATTCCTCTGCTCTAGGGTCTGGTTTTGGAGGAGGAGGAGCCGTTGGAGCAGGTTGCGCTGGAGCAGGTGCAGCGCCATTTGCTTCTGCTTTTTTAGCTTCTTCTTCTCTTTCTTGTTTGAGTTGGTTTAATCTTGCTTCTTCTAAAGCAATTTTGGAAATCGCTTGTTGAGCTTCATACATCGCATCAGCGTCACCTGCCTCATAAGCTTTTCTGTAAGCCTCTTTAGCAGCAACAGCTTGAGATTGCACTCTGGTATCAAACTCACCAACATATGTTGTGTCTAGTTTATTCAGTTTTGCTTTGAGTTCATCATTCTGCTTTTTAACAGACTCTGCAAACTCTACTGCAGCGAGTCTTTGCTCTTCTTCATCTCTAAATTTTTTAGTTAGTTTAGCAATTCGCTTTTTTACTGAGGCTGAATAATCAGAGAGATCGTCTTCTTCTTTTTCCTCTTCTTTTTTAACTTCAACAGCAGGTCTGTTCTCGTTAGACTCTGGTTGAACGTCTTCTTTTTCTTCTTTTTCTTCTGCATCGTCTAGTTCAATAACTTGACCCTCTTCTTCTGGAAGAGGCTCTTTCTTCTCGATGTTTTCTGGCATACTTAAGCTCCGTATGTTTTGATGTCATCGGGATTAACAATGGTTGCAATGACTTCATCGTCATTGATTATCCTAACTTCTCCTCCTTCTATTTGGAATCGTGACCCAGCATAACGACCAATACAAACCCAGTCGCCTTCCTTACACCATGGTCCCTCTTCTCCGAACTTATCAAAATCTTTGTATGCAAGTGGTCCTAACTTAACCACATAAGCAACAACAGTTGCTCTCGCTTCTTTTTCTCTAACAGAATCTGGAACATGTATACCACCCTCAGTTGTTTCCTTTCCCATATAAGGCATGACTAGGATTCGCCATCCAGTGGGTTGAGGTACTCTTTCTGTTAGGGATTTTTCTTTAGCTTCTTTATCAGCTTTTTCTTTTGCTTGTCGTTGCTTTAATACATAATCAGGTACTATTAAAGTCATCGTCTGTTTTCTCCAGCAGGGTGCTTAATTGTTCTAATGCGTAGGTTAGACCCTGTATTTCACCTACCATTGCTTTATATGCTTCCATATCAGAAGCATTTCCACTCGTCAAGGAAATACTAATATCTTCTATTCGAGTATTCAAGGCTTTTTTGTAATTATATAAAAAGTCAGTGACTTTCATTATGTTCTAGCTTGAAAAAAATTAGTCTCAACCATAGGAATTTTTCTTATTGGATTAGTCATAAAGTTAGGAATCTCTGCTCCATCTTGAGAAAAATCATCAATTTGTTTAGTATCTAATCGATCTCCGAACATATCAAAAGTTCTATTATTCATGTCAACATTATTTGCCATCTCATTCATAGCTTTTTGACCAGTGTTTAATGAAAAAATACCTAACCCATCTTTTATTAAATTTGTTAAAGGTTCCATTGAGAACTCATTTTCTTTTGCTTTTTCTGACAACTCTTTAAAACGATCAGATCCTTCTGGTAGTCCTCTGTTTCTACCAAAAAGATTTGTAACTGTGCTAAGATAAGGAATATTTTCTACTAATCCCATAATACCTGATCTTGGAGTTTCTTTTACAGTTCCCTCCATAGTGGGCTGACCAATATAATAGTCTCCCATTATATAATCTTGACCTGTTTTTAATGAGGGTAATCCAGTGGCTTGACGAAACCTTAAGTTATTGACCTCTGCAACACCATCAGAGCCAAGTATATTTGTATAGTCTACGTTTTCCGCACCAAATATTCTTGAAAAAATAGAATCTGGAAAAGGGTTTGTATTAGTAGCACCTCTAGCTTGAGTGTAATTTTGAACAGTCCTAAACTCAGTAGGAGTGCCAGTAACAGTGTAGTCGCTATCTCCTTGAGAGGGATCGCTATTATCTGCAAAGCCACCAGTGGCTCCTGATGGATCTAGTCCACCTTGTATAGACTGCATATCTGAAAGAGAAGCAAAATCCACTAAAATATTCCTTTAAACTTCTTACCACTTAGTTGAGCACCACAACCTCTGAACTGACCACCGTCTCTATATTTTGGCATTTTTGGCATTCCACCAACGGCTTTTTTATTAGCAGCAATAAATTTTGCTTTTGGATCTGCAGCTGTTATGGCTGGGTTGTTATCTAATCCATACTTAACACTTTGCATTCCTAGACCACCATCTTTTTTCTTTTCTGGTCTTACCGACCTACCTCTAGGATTAGGAAAATTTTCTTCCATACCTTCTGGTATTTCAAAAAATGGTTTAACAATAAACTCATTAGGATCAAATTTTTTCTTCTTTTTATCTTTTTCTTTATCTTTTTTTGATGTCATTTTAACTTTCTCCAGTACAGAAGATCCTCCATCACTGAGTTTTCTTCCTTTGTTGATTAATTCTTTAGCTTGATTATATGACATTCCCATATCATTTGCAAACTGCCTAACTCTTGCCATGTGCTCTCCTTATCGATTCTTTGCCTTTTTTAAATATACTTGCCACTTTTGTTTTCTTCATAACTTTTGCTCTTTGCTCACCGACTGTAAGTATTTGTATCTTTCTCGCAAAAGGTTTATTGATTCTCTTAACTTTGGCAACAGTTTCTCTGGCATCTTTCTCCGTAGCAAACTTAATTCTAACCGTGTCCTTAGGATTTTCATCCGTATATAAACGCCTGCCAGAGCCTTTTGGTTTTTTACCAGTCCCAACTTTAGGATCTTTTTTTGCCATTTTTTAATATACCTTTTAAAACTTTAGCTTGTTTTGCATGTGTCTTAGATGCTTTACTTAATCCTTTAATTACTTTTTTTAGTTTATTCTTTTTAGTCATAGTGTGTATCCTCAAATGTCTAAATAAATCTTGTGTCACTTCTTTCGTAACATTTTGGCTGCTTGACCAACACCCTTGATTCCAAACGATGCTGATATTGCAATAAACAATAAATACTGATACCAGTCTGGTAGCGTGGATAATACTTCAAAACCTTTATGTACATGCTCTCTCATGCCAGGAATGAAGACTAAAATTGCGGGGGTCAGAAGGACTACTAAAGCGAATTCGTCCTTCCAACTATTATCTGTAGCCTCTGCCATTTTGCCTTCCCACTCAACTTCACCCGCCGCAACTTTCTTTGCAACTGTTGCACGAGCTTTGGCTTCAGCAACTTTAGCTTGACCATCTGCTTTTGTTTTCTCTACTTTGTTTTGTAACCAAGTGCCAGCTAAATTAGCTATTGGTCCTAAAAACTGTAGCATCTTTTCCCCTTACATACACAAATCTTCATACTTAGTTGTATGAAGTCTGTGTTGAGATAGTTCTCTGGCTTTACTTAAGCCAACTCTTCCATCTTTTGTTAACATGTTAAGTAACCACTGTATCATTTTTTAAACCTTTCATCTATCCAACATTTACCATAATATAGAATAAATAACCAAAAAGTAAATAAAATACCGTCAATCCAGCCTAAATTATTCCAAGCATCAAGTATCATACTTCCATCCATATCAGCCTCTCCTTTCTTTCCAAAGCCATGCAAGAAAAAATATAAAGCCTACAACTGTGCAGAATAAAACAAACCATCCAATATATTCCCAGATTTTTCTTATAAGCTCCTGTTTGGCATAAATTTCATCTCTTCGTTTTTTTCTGATCTCCGCTTCCATAGCCAAAATCTGGTTCCATGATTGGGGCCCGTAGTGAAAATTCAAAAATGATTTAAGTTCTTGCCTTTGTGCTTCTAACTTTTTCTTTGCAGTAAATGCTTCTATAGCAGAGGCTTCTATTTCTTTTCCTTTAAACAATTTTATAAGTGGTGACACGTTCTTCGCGGACTTCTCAGCATTGTCCACATCTGAAACCGCGGACATCCAACGGCTCAAATCTCCACCCATAGACTCTATTTCACGCCCCATTTCGAAGCCTTTTTTGATAGCTCCGAAAGCTTTTGAAGCTGCCGTTATAGCTAAACCAATTGATGCAGGATCCATTACTTCCTCAACGCAGCTTGTGTGTTAATACGATAAATATTAACATCGTTACGATCTTCTGCTATTTTTTCTTGTAATCCAGACCTTTGTTGTGCCAAATCAAACGCTTGTTTTAGTTTTGCTTGGTCAATTTGGAAGTTCATTTGATCATTTGCGACTTTTCTTTGTATTTCAGCCGTATCATTCTCTAATTCTTGTTGTCTAATCGCTACAAGTGGGTCAACTTGTTGTTGTGGTTGTAATGAAGGCATAACTTCATTCAATATTTCACCAATTTGTTGTGCAATCGCCGCTTCAATAGCTGCTGGATCAATTTGAGGAACTGGTTCACCTCTTGATTGAGCCTCTTGAACAGAAATTTGAAAGAATTTAGTCACTTGGTCTCTTGCCATCAGTCCAACATGCTCTTGAACATGTGCTTGTAGCAATGCAAACCCTTGTGGATTCACTTGAGAGGCTGGAGTTCCTAAAAAAGTCACATGAGCACGGACATGTGCCTCATGATCTTGTTCTGGAAACACTTGAAGCGGCGCTGCTTTGATAGAATTAGCGTTTTCTGTCGCTGGATCTACTGGTGCAGGCGGTTGTGGAGGAGGTAAAATGCTATCTATGTTCTTAATATCGAGTGCATCGTACATTCTTCTAAAAGCTTCGTACTGATTGTGAATCTGTGGAGCTTGTTGTGCCATTTGTAACTGTGTTTGAGCCAATGACAAGCGTTGTGCCATAGAAAAAATGCTCGGATCACTTACTGGAAGTATATCAATACGTCCATCAAAGTCTTGTTGCATTACTTCTGGTGCAATATTACCCACAAAATAAGGATATGGCACTGGATTTTCTGCAAAAATCTCTGCCAACATTCTAAACTCTTGCTTTTGTCCGTAATGTAAACGCTTATGTATGCTTGAAATAATCTTTGAACCTTGTTCAATCAACGCAACAGTCGTACCAACGGGTGCTTGTGAGTTGACATCTGATATTTTTGCGTCTGCAACTTGAGCAAAACGTCTACCAGAATCTACAACAACCCCTAATAATTGTGCTAATGTGCCAGATGGTTCCTTGTATGGCAATGGGATGATTGAATTTTTGAGATCCCCACCTGGGACATCGATGTCTCTGAACTCACCAGGATTAAGAGGCTCGTCATCATTACGAATACGAACACCCCTCGCTTTGAAACCTGCTGGAAGATTTGATAAAGTACCTGCATCTATTAACTGCCTTAATATTGAGGTGGCTGCACGAGACAAACCACCGATTGTGTGTAATAACCCGAACCCATAAAATCCAAAACCTGGTAAAAACTTAAAATGTACGAAGTATTGTCTCTTACGTCTTAACGGATCTTGTTCCCTAAAGTTCCTAACCACCGACAAAACTTGGTTCGAATTTTCATCGATCGTGACAATGTACGGCAACATAATGCCATTCGGATCCTCAAAACCCTCCAAGTCGAGGTCAACATGGACTTCCAATAAAGTGTACACATCATCAGAATAGTTTGGATGTAGTCCTTGCAACTCATTAGAAGTTTCTTGGATACTGCCTTCATCTTCTCCAGAATCTGTAGTAGATAACTCCACATCTCTATATACTCCTGCTACTTGTAGTTTACGAATATCATTATAAGACATTTTAACTACATGTGTAACCCTCTCAGCCGTCATTAAATCTGACGCAGAGTACGGAACAACTAAATCTTCTGCTGGAACAAACTTAGATACTGCTCTTTGTTTTGTTGAATCGAAATAAACTTTTTTAAAAGTAGAACCAGTCAATGGCAAATAAAATAACATCTGGTCTGTATCTGGGTCGTATTCTTCCATAACTTCCATGAGTTGATAATTCATGAAATCTTTTACTCTTTGAGCTTGATCTTCTGTTTGTTTTGTTGGCACACCAAGTATTTGAGTCTTTACAGGCCCTCCACTTGGCAACATCTCTTTATAAGCTTGGGACTGAAACTGTGTTGTTGCCTCTGACAAAAGTGGATGAGTTACCCCACTTGCACCAAGAAAAGGATCACTTCTATCTTCGTAATTAATTCCAAGTAGATTAAGTCCCTTGGCGATGGCTTCTTCCCAATCGGATCTTGACTCCATGTCTTCTCTAACTTTTGACTGTAAATCTGAAGACAACGAGCCTAAAACAGATTCATCTAAAACTTCAGCTAAGTTAGCATCATGATCATAAGGTTCTGCTACAACTTCTACAGTTTCTTCTGTAACAAGTTCAACTCCCTCTGGTAGTTCTTCCATGGTTGATGGTAGTTCGATATCTAAACTTTGATCCTCTGGCATGACATCTCCACCAGCGCCCATTGCCTTTTCGACCATTCCTGCTATTTCTCGTTCTGCCATTATGTAATCCTCGTAGTTCTTTTTTTGCCTGGAGCCAGTATATCAGAAAATCTGTTCTTGACTATTCTTACTTTTCTGGTCGGCTTCTTGTTTAGTTTTCTTCTGATTTTAAATAACTTAGTCACTAATAATATTCTCTCGCTCTTCGAGGAAACCAATCTTCTGGCTCGTCCTCACCTTTTAGTGATATAAAACCACCTTGTCTGAATCTCATAATAGCCATCGTCATACTATCACAATAGTCATCATGATCTCCATTTGGAAACGAAGCTACTTCTTCTATAACTTCATCTGCAAACTTTGAATTAGGATACCACACTTTTCCAGATTCGAAAATAGGAGATACCATATGCATCCTTGTAACCTTATCCAAGTTACCTCCTTTACGTCTGCCAGGACTAAAAGTAACCACGGGAAGATTAATCATTCTCATCTCATCTGCCAAAGGTTGACCCGATCCCTTCGCTTCAATCAACATCATGTCGGGTTCCCAATATTCGTTTTGCTCTATCGCTATCGACTTCAACTCTGGAAAGTTCCATCTTCCTTTTGTCGCATCTAATAAAATAATATGTTGTTCGCCATCTTCTTTCGGCTCAAAAATACCCCATGTGGTTATGGCGCTATAGTCTGCTGTTTCTTTTTTACTGTAAGCCGTATCGTAACTTTGAATAATATAATCAAGTCTTGGTGTGTCCTCTCGTTCCCATAACTGCCACCAATCACGCTTGACCATTGCCACTTCTTCACTGGTTGGATTCTGTTGCCATTGTGCATTCCACTTGCCAATGGACAGTGAAGCCTTGACCTTTAACAATTCTTCTGTATTCCAAAATTCGGGCCATAAAGGTTTATCATTAGGAAGTATCGCTGGAAACTCGACCACTTCCCATTGATCTGCCATAGCATCTTTTGCTTGATCTGTAATTAATCTTCCCGTGAGGTCTTTCTTTGACCATCTTGTTTGCACAATGATGATGGTTCCCCCAGGTTGTAATCTTTGTCGTGGTCCAGAAGTGTACCACTCGTATGTATTGTCATACGCTGTTGAAGACATAGCGTCTTGCTCAGAATGTGGATCATCAATGATTAACAAATCTGCACCACGACCTGTCATTGCGGCTCCCACCCCTGCTGCAAAATATTCCCCGCCACGGCTCGTTTCCCATCTTCCAGCCGCCTGGCTATCCTGTTTCAAGTCCGTGTCTGGAAATACATCGCTATAGATAGGATCAGCGATGAGGTCACGAACCTTTCTACCAAATCTTACCGCAAGTTCCGTGTTCATGGTAGCTTGTATGATTTTTAATTTAGGGTTTCTTCCTAAAAACCACGAAGGCATGAGATAAGATGCAAGCTCTGACTTCGAATGTCTGGGTGGCATATTGATAATTAATCTTTTCAATTTTCCGTTGGCAATGGCTTCTAGCTTCTCAGCAATTATTCTGTGATGCCGTCCTTCAATAAAACCCTCATAGACATGTTTAGCATAAACCATAAACTTATCCCTCGCTAATTCACGAGTTTCAAGTTTCTTCTTCTGCTCTTCAAGTCCAAGAAGTTCTTGTAACACCTCTTTAGGCAGTGCGTCTAGATTCATTTATCCCAAAAAATAACCACATAAGAATGCGTAACCCCACACTCCTAAAATGATATGCGTCCACTGTTCATTGTACATTTTCAAACGATAATATATTTCAATGAATTTATCAAGCTAACATAATACTATAACATGTAGACACATGTACGGTCACATTTGGGGGGGAGGGGGATCGTTAACATGTTAAATAAATATAGAAATAGCATAAGTTACCCCAATAGTTAACATGTTAAGTAATAATAAAGTGTTGCAAAAATGTCACACAATAAAGAAATATATAAAAAAATGCATTTAGTTGTAAAAAAATGCTTGTTTTAATTTTCAGATGTGCTACAAAATAATTAACAGAAACAAAAAACGAGGTTAAAAAATGAAAGATTTATTAAACAAAACAAGCCTAGCAAATGGTACACTTGTTCGAGTATTTAAAAACTTAACAAGAGATACTTGGAGTGTTCAAATCAAAACTGTAAAAGGTTGGAGAGTTGTTGGATACTCTGAAGAGATCAGACTAAACAATGCTAGACCAGTTGTCTCTGAAAAGGGAAGACAGAGAGTTCTTAGAGAAAAGAAAAAATATGTTCATGCTTTCATTGAAGGTGAATGGTGTGATGGTTGGGAGCTTACTGGATTTCATGAGTTGATCTCATACAATCCATATATGTTTGGAGCTTTCTATACAGTTCCAGTTCATGATCTTGGAGGTAAGAAACATGGATCTTACAAACCAGTTCCATCTGACTGGAAAGGAACTGTCTATCTAAACAGAGACAGTCAGTCAAAGAGATTAACAACTTGGAGAGAGGTAGCATAAAAGGTTTAACCTCAAAAAATGGGATCTTCGGATCCCATTTTTTTTGTCTTGAAAGACCGTATAATAAGACACGACCGTATAGGGAGTGACCGTTAACAATGCGAGACCGTAAGGTCGAGCGACCGTAGGTTGAGATAGTTAACATGTTAAGTTAATAATTGTTGCAATTGTTTCCAATTTAATGTAATAATTAATTATAACTTAACGAGAGGATAATAAAATGAAAGTTAAAATTAAAAAAGATCTTTATCAAGATTTTACAGATCAAGTTATTAAGCAAATGGAAGATAATAACATGAACTGGACAAAACCATTTACTACAACAATTTTAAATGGACACCATAATATTGTTAGTAAAAAACCATATCAAGGAATGAACTGTTTTAATATTGGTTTATCTGTCTATAAAAATGGTTTTAAATCTAATGAATGGGCAACATTCAATCAATGGAAAAATCTTGGAGCAAAAATTAAAAAAGGTTCAAAAGGTACAGAAATTCTTTATTGGAATATTAAAGAGTATGAGGATAAAACCAATAAAGATGAAAAAGTTAAAATACCTTTTTTAAAATATTTTGTTGTATTCAATGCCGATCAAGTTGAAGGATACGAAACAAAAGAAATTGAAACAAAAGAAATTGACGATTGGAAAGCACATTTTAAAACTGATACATTTGTTGAAAATACAAAAGCAGATATTCAAATTAATAATAAAGCTTTTTATTCTCCAAGTGCAGATTATATTGGAATGCCTCCAAAAGAAGATTTTAAAGGTGATAAAGAGAATACAAAAGAGCAATATTATTATTCCACATTATTGCATGAATTGACGCATTGGAGTGGTCATAGTTCAAGATGTAATCGAGATCTTAAAAATAGATTTGGATCTAAGGCATATGCAATGGAGGAATTAGTTGCAGAAATTGGTAGTGCGTTTTTATGTTCTCATCTTGGAGTAACAAAGGCACCTACACCAAATCATGGAAGATATTTAAATAATTGGTTAGAAGTTTTAAAAGAAGATAAAAAAGCAATCTTTAAAGCTTTTTCATTATCCAAGGTATCAAGTGAATATCTTTTAGAATTAGACCAAACAGAAACAAAAGAAGAGGAGGTAGCATAATGTTAAGAGGTATCGCTTTAATGATAATGTTAATAGCATCAGTAATTTTACTGGTGCTAACATTTAACGAAATATATGGCTTGGTTCCAAATGGTGCATTGTTATTATTTCCAATTGCATTATTAACAATCAACTACACAATAATTGAGATTATAAAACAATTTAAATAATTGGTTTATCCTCGAAGAATGGGAGCTTTTGGCTCCCATTTTTTTTTGCTGCAAAGACC
>VTLG01007578.1_pt1 | contig 44543 bp, 67 predicted proteins | sample 4694571 | NCBI WGS metagenome assembly VTLG01 (sample SAMN12604809, study PRJNA352737) | marine metagenome | biome: ENVO:00000447; feature: ENVO:00000209|ENVO:00000569|ENVO:01000036; material: ENVO:00002151; isolation source: viral sequences binned using virsorter ...
ATAAGCTTCCGCAATAATATCATCAACTGCAAAAGTCTTATCAAATGTGTAAGAGCCAGATGTTACGTTTGCCATCTAATCTCCTATCCGGCATAGAACGCGATTATCTGATCTGCATGATCTAAAGTATAGGTTACATACATTCCATTTACTAATCTAGCACCAGTTCCATAAGCTGAAACCATGCCACCATTTGTACCTGCTGATCCACCTGTCAGTTCAGTAGATATAACAGTGCCGGCCGTTCCACCAGTTCTAAAACTTACTGTTCCACCTGTTCCACCAGATGTAACTCTGTATGATCCAAAAACTCCACCACCACCAATTTTAGCTCCACATGCAGTTCCAAAACCAACTGTTATATTAGCGGCTGGTTGAGAACTAACACTAACTGCAGTAACGGTTTTAAAAATTTTTGTTCCAGCAGTTAAAGTAGCGCTTCCTGGTAAAGCTATAACTTCAGTTTGAGTAGTTCCATCCATGTCGGTGCCTGTAGCTGTTAAGTTAATTCCTGATTCTGATCCAGTAGTTGTAACAGTAACGTTTCGTCCTCCTCCATTATGAGTAGAAGCAAAAGTTGTTGCTGCCATAGTAGCGTCAGTATTTGGTCTAGCTGCAGTTACAAAGTAATCAGCGTCGGCTGCTACTTCATCACTTATATAAACCCAGTTCATTAAAACAATTGACATATTTTTCTCCTAATTATCTAGGCTCCCGTAGGAGCCTAGAATAATATTATTATCTTTGTTGAACAATCTTAACCCAGTCAACTGCTAAATGGTTAGCAACCGTACCTTTACTATCAATGAATAAATTCATTTCTAAAGCTACGTTGTCTGGAACAGTTGATGCTGTTTGTGTTCCAACACATTTACCATCTAAAAACAATTTGTACTGTGCTGTGTTCTGACTTAACTCAGTTCCTGCTGGTTGAAACATAAAACCTAATCTAACAGAGTTAGTTGGTTGTGCAAAAACCGTTGCAGTTTGAGTTGGGACAGTGGAGTCTAACATTGTAAAAGTGCTTCCTGCTGCACTATCTTTCATATCGAAAGAAGTACCTGCAGCACCTTTTCTAGATACAAACTGAATTGAAGTTGTATCTTCTAAGTGAGAGAAACCAATTCCGTTTGCAGGAAGAGCAGCTGGACTTGTATATCCATTTGCTGCGAAACCAACAAAGAAATTAAGTTCAGTAACATCTGTTACTGCAACTCTAGTTTCAAACCACCATTTCTTGTTTGCATTGTACTGCCAGACTTCTTGTGAAGCAATTCCATTGTCTTCACCAGCTGTAGGTGCATTGTCTCCGATTCTTAACCATCCTCCAGCATATTCTGTAAGAATAAATCCAGAACCAGTAAGTGTTTGTGACCAATCTTCATCATTGTAGACAAGCCAGTCGTTTTGATAAGCGACTTCTTCTGCATCTCCACCAGTGATTAAAGGTTGTTTGATACCACTAAACAGAGATGTATCTCCCTGTTTACCTCGAACGTTTGTTACGCCCGTTGAAAAGTGTGTAGTCATATTAATCAGCGCCTCCTCGCGCCAGTTATTCTTACTAAGCAAAGAATAACCAATTTATGATTTAATTATCTTAGTGAGTTATTTATATAGTAGATTTTAGTAGAGTGCAAGAGATCCCTGCAGAAATACACAATTTCTGCGATGTGGCGTTTATTTAAGTAGCCACAGAAACTTGTGCGGCAGCATTTTCGATTGCATTTTGCCTATCAGCAATCTTACGTTCCTCGGCTTTAATCTCAGTGATAACATTTTTAATAGCGTTATCAATTTCGACCATATTGAGAGTATATTTACCAAATTGCTCATACTCCAACTGCCACCTCAACTCCAAGGACCGTTTTTGTTTGTACAGTTCTTGTACCATCAACAACCTCCTCATAGGTTATTCTGTTAGGATTGTTTGAAAACATTCCCGTTGATTCCCACTTTATACTCTTTTCTCCAATTTTGTCAAGGATAGAATTCTCAATAGACTTAGCATTATCTTCTGCTTCTATTTCAAAAGAAGCATAATGATCATAAGCCCATATTTTTACTGTAAATTTTTTCATGAATCTCACCATTTATATGTAAATTGTGGCGGTTTTTAGGCCGCCACAAAATTAGTTTAGGTTACGCACCTTCAACGCCGAAGATACCTCTATAGTCAGATGCGCCGAAGACGTATCTTTCTCTAGCTTTGTATCTTACGTTACCAGTATCGAAATCACCTTCCATTGACGTAGTCAACGGAGTTCTTTCAAAGTGTTTCATACCATTTGGAACGTCCGTAATAACGTACCATGAGTCAGAATCATTTAAGAAATGGTTCACTCTGTATCCTTGAGGAATCATTCCCATAGAGTTGACTGCATTGATATCGTTATCCGCAGTACCAGTTCTACCTTGAGACTTTAAAAGTCTTTCAGCATTGAATTGGTTAGCAGATGGGACGATCATCTTAACGCCTCTAGCTGCAACTTTTAAACCTCTCTCATCAGTAAAAGCAGCGATGTCAATCAATGCTTGTTCTAATGAAGTTTCGTTTAAGTCCGCTTGAGTAGCTAAAGTGTTTGCAACATTTGTTCCACTGACCGTTGGGTGGGCAGTTGAGAACAATGCTACGCCATCACCTGTGTTATAAGTCGCTACCGAAGGTAGACCATTATTCAAAGGGTTAGCTGCTTTAACTTGTTTTGCGTTAGACATAGATCTTGCTAGTGCTTTTGTGTATCTAGAAGCTAATCTATCGTAGAGGTTATCTTCGATAGCTTCTTCTGTGATAGCGAAAGCTAGCGCAATCGTTTCCATAGTGTAACGAGCAGTGTAAGTCTCTTGTGCTGTATCGTATGATACGCCTTGACCTTCTGCTTTTACATCAGCGTTAGCGAATCCTGATAACATAACTTCCTCTTCGAAAGCTCTGTCACTTGATTCAGTAACGTATATTTCGGCCGACTCGTTGTCGTACCTTTTGTATTCCAGCCCAAATAGTGCATTTAGGCCTGGTTCTAGTTCCTTAACTAGCTGTGCTCGTGATATTGCCATTGTCTAATTGCTCCTATTATGTATTACGAATTAATTCGTTTTGGTTCTGAACAACTCTAACTGTAGCGTAAGCTGCAGTTTGATCTTTGTTCTCCGGATCTTCTGATGATCCTAAGAATCTCCACGATTTAGTATTCGCATTTGAACCGCCAGAAACTTTAAGTGTTGCACTAGACCTTCCACCCGAAGCTGTTCCAGATGTTGAAGATGTGTTCATCCCGTAGGTTTCCCATATCTTAGCATGCGCTGCAGGTATACCCGCTGCAATTTGCGCATCCGTTACAACATTGTAAACTTGGAAAGGATTGTCTAATACGAACGCTTGTATTTCTTCGCTGTTCGCTGGAGTTACTTGGTAATAATAGTTGCTCCAAGTTGGCTTCAAAGTAGTAGCCGCGTTGAAGAAACAACCATTAAAGACACCGACAGTCGTTGCCGTTTCACTACCTTGTGCAGTTACTACATATCCACCAGCGATTGTTACTGCTTCGCCTTGGTAGATACTAGCAGCTTGCCCAGCGGTAATCCAGTATTGACTTTGACCTGCTGTAGCGGGAGTTGATCCCAGCGTTCCAGAAGCCCAAAGACCAAAACCAGCTGTTTGTGTGTTAGCCATAGTTTTCTCCTTGTGTCTATTTGCATAGACGGTTTATTTAAATCGATAGTAGGGAATTGGTTGTTATCCCGAGAATAGTTAAAAAATTAACTTTTCTTTGTACCACCGAAGGTTACGCGAGATTGCCGCTCGACATCGATCGGCATACTCTTATGTTGTTCCCTAAGTAAGTCGGATTCAACTGCTTCGTCCTGACCTTCAGTTAATTTTTTCTGATAATCAGCACGCGCTTGTGCGAGTTCTTCGGGTATCCTAGCCAACAATAGGCCTCCTACTCCAATGACTCCCTTATATTTGCCTTCGCTCACAACTGGGTAGTCAGAATCGGTATATTCATCAGCTCTCACTAATTCATATCCTTCTCTAAGTCTTCCATAGATATTTTTACTATCTGTGAATCCTAGAGATTCTGCTCTTATCCATCTGTGCCTGAATCCATCAGGTGCAGGGGGTGCATCCAGAGAGGATGGTGGCTTGTACACTTTTGGCCTTTCAGTTTTTGACCGTGTCTCAGCCGCACGAGAAGTTTTTTTATCGTCTTTTTTCATATGCTTATGCCTCCTTCGTGAGTTTTACTTGTCTTGCATATTCTTCGAGTGGCACACCTAATTTTTTAGCTATTGCTACTTGAGATGATGTGAGTCTCACTTGTTTGCGACCAGTTTTTGCACTTCTGCTTGCAGAAGCCACCGACTGAACGGGTCTAGTCGTTTGTCTACTCTCACTATTATCAAATTTATGAGGAAAGTCAACTCTTATTCGTTTATCTATTTCTTCATAATATTCATTTGATTTAGGATCATAACCTTCTTTATCCACTAAATCCTTGTGAATCTCGAACGCTGTAAACGTCATAGCCCGGTTAGTACCAAACCATTTGTTTCTAGACGCCCATTCTTCAGCTTCAGGATCAGCTTCAGGTAATGATTGTGGAGTTTGTCTTGGTAAATTTCCACCGTCGGAAAGTTGAACAGGTTTCTCGGCCTGTACAGATCTTCGTTGTTGTAATTTAGCATTATCAAACGCAAGTTCTGCGATACGTTTGTTTGCTTCAACTTGAGCTTTGGCATCTCCAGCTTCAATAGCCATCGCTAATTCTTTTTGCGCTGACTCCATTCCGCTTTTAACACTTTCCTCAAATTTTTTAGTATAATCAGCATCGACTTTTTGAAATCTTTCCTGATCAAGTTTTCTTTTATTTTCTATAGCTTGAGCATATTGTATAGCTGCTTCTTCTCTACGTTCTGCTTCTCTCATCTTACGAGTAAGTTTAGCAATACGTGATTGAACACCTTTACTATAATCCTCTAACTTAGAATCATCTTCTTTTTGTTCCTTTTTTATTTCTTTTACTGTTTCTGGTTCTACTGTTTCTTGTTCCGGTGCACTTGTTTCTTCTTTCGTTTCTATTACCTCGTCAACCTTTGTGTCTTCAACAGCAACATCTACTTCAGGTCCTGAAGTATCTATATCTACTGTTTTCTCACTAGGTTTTTTCTTTTCTTCTTCTGGCATAGTTTTTCTCCTTCTATGTTAGTATTTATGCAAGAGATCCTCTGGATCCTTGACGGTTGCTAAAACTTCATCTTCATTTAACAACCTGACTTCCCCACCTTCAATATTGATTCGTGATCCTGCATAACGTGCAAAGACCACCCAGTCACCAACCTTGCACCATGGACCTGTTGGATATCTCTCTTTATCCTTATAACATTCTGATCCCATTGCTAATACGTTTCCGCATTGTGACGCAACTTGTTGACGTTCTAATGTTGATTCGTTCATAATTACTCCCCCTTTAGTTGTTTCATTCATTTTAAATGGCAAAACTAAAATTCTCCAACCAGTTGGTTGTGGTAATTTTTCTTTTTGATTGGTAACTTCTTTTTTAGGTTCGGATTTTTTAACTCCGACTAATTCTTTATTTGGTGTGATTATCTTTTGGCTTGGTACCGTTGATGTTGATAACTGTTCCTCTGTCTTCATTTTGCTCCTTTGTATCTAGCAGGTTAGAGAGTTCCTGTTTTGTTGCCTCTAAGGCGTTAATTTGTCCTATTATATACTTATAAGTTTCCATATTGTCAACCCCTCCGGATGTAACAGATATAGATAATTGAGTAATACGAGCATCTAATGCTCTTCTTAATCTATAGATTACGTTTTCTAAATCAGCCATATTAATATGCTAAACCAGCTATTGCAGCTTGACATGGTCTACAACTTTTTTTAAATCTTGCATGAGATGTACAATGTTCAGCTCTTTGTGGTTTAACTACTTCTTGTATTTCTTCCTTAATTTCTTCTAGTATAATAGGTTCTTCTTTTTTACTGAATAAACCTTTTATCCAGTTTATAAAATGTGTGATCATTACTTAATTTGACAGCCTACTTTTTTGCCTTTAAGGACTGCACCACCACTAGCAAATTTTTTAATTCTAAGAGGTTGTTTATGTTTTGGTCTTTCAGAACGTTTATGGTATTTTTCAATTTGTGCTCTTGTTCTCGTTGTTCCTGTAGCCCCTTCATCAGCACCTTGTTGAGTTGATCCTATTCTTTTAACAGATCTTCCACCAGATTTATAACCTTTGTTTAATTCTCCAATAACTCTTCTTTTCTCAGCTCTGTCTGCTCTATCAGGGTGTCTTCTTGCATCGATACGACCCATTTCTTCTAGTAAGTTAGCTCTTCCACCTATGTTATATTTTTTTCTTTTAAGTGGAGTCATAAATTTATCTCCCTTATTCCATCTCTTATCTGATTTAGGTCCTTTACCACCTGGACGACCTGGGCTTTGTTTTCCTTTTTCAGTTAATTTTTTTAATCTGTCTCTGAATTTTCTTTTAGCATTAAAATCAGCTGAACGATCTCTTCCTGTGTCCATCGGGTTTTGTGCTGCACTTCCCCCTGTTGCTAATTCTTTTCTAATTCTAGATTTTTCTTCTCTTAAATTTCTTTGACCTTTTCTAGTGTATGCTTTTTCAGCATCTACTCTTCCCAGTTCTTCTAGTCTATTTTCTCTTTTAGTGTTTCTATGTCGTCTTCCCTTATCTGCTGGTACTATTTTTATTGGCATATTATTTTCCTTTTCTTTTTCTAGCCATTTTCTTGAATGTCAATGCTAACGCTTTTGCTCTTCCAGTGCAACCTTTTTTTGTAATAGGTGTACACTTTCCTTTAGTTCCACGTTTCTTGATTGATTTATTTACTGATTGTATCCAGTTCTTTTTAACTTTCCCACCTTTTTTAAATCCCACTCTTTCAGGCATCGTATATCCATCAGCGTTATGACCTGCTGGTGGACGGTACCCGGATCTTGGACTTGTATCATGTTGTAATGATAAAGATGTTCGTCCTGCGTTTGGTGATCTAAATTTTCTCATTACTTTGCCTTTGGAAAATAGCTCTTTTTTCTGCCTCTACCGATTCGTTTAGTCCAACCAGTTTGTCTTAAATGTTTAAGCTCTTTTGTTCCTTCTTTGATTTTCTTTTCAGCAGCGTTTATTTTATCGATAGTTTTAACTTTACTATGAGTTCTAACTATGTCAGCTCTTCTCTGTAAATTTTTTCCGCCTGAATCAATATACCAAGGAACTTTACCTGTTCCAGGTTTAACACCTGTAATAGTTCCAGCTTTATCTTTAACCCAATTAGATTTAGATTTACCTTTAACTTTTCTCAAAGCTTTACCAAAACCTTTTTTGGCTATTCCAAATATTCCCATAGTTACCTACTACTTATTAACTTTGTTCTTACGTCCGAACTTAGCTTTTCTTTTACCCCAAGCTCCATAAGATTCATCTCTACGAGCTTTCATAGATTGTTTCTTAGTAGATTCTTTTCCAGTTCTCATGCCTAGAGATTCATCTTCTCTATCTTTGTAGCCTTGTTTTTTAACTTTGCCACCTTTTTTCATTCCTTTACTTCCGTAAGGAAATCTGACATTTGATCTGACACCGTTCTGTCTCATATTTTCTCCTAACTATTTTTTTCCATTTCTGAAAATTTGTGTACCCTTTATACCAAATATTGACGCACATACAAGTATCCATAAATTAGTGAACCATGACGGCAACGCCTGGAAGTGATCAAAGAACATCTTTATCTTTTCCATAGCTGCCGGATCGTCCGACCAGACCCCATATGCAAGCACCAAAATGGGCAACGTAAGAATCGCAAGCACCACCTCATCTTTGTAGTCGTTTTGACGGGCTTCTAAAAGTTTGCCCTGGTAAGCTTCCTCGCCACGCGCTTGACGCTCGGCGTGCATTAACTGTGCATCTGACATAGCCATCTTCGTCTTTTGACGGTTAGCGTAAATTTTACTACCAGCAGAGACGGCTAATTTAATTGCCGATAACCACATATTAGTACCACTTAGCTATAACTGGTTTCTTATCTTTTCTCATAGCCTTTGTTCCTCTAACATCAGCTTTGTCGCCAGTTGCAATATAAACTCCTTTACCTCTAAAACTAGATTTACCTCTTGGGTCAATTTCTAGATTTTGAGAAGGAACTTTTATTTTAACTCCACCTTTAGCGTAGCCGTCTTTGTTAGTAAACATTGACTGATTGTATCCTTTGCCTTCTTTAGCCATAATTTTCTCCTAATGGTTTGTATATACTAAGATTTAGGACCTTTCAAGGTTCTAACATCCTTAGCCTTCATTTTATCTGAAGTCAGTTTAACATCAGCAGAGATCAATGATTTCTCAATTGCTGTATCTGCTCTTAAATTAGCTAATTCTTCGTTCTGTTCCAGTTTATCGTCTGTAATCTCTCTGTTTTGAACCATTTTAGCCTGATCTAAATTAATTCTAGCGTCTGTCTCTTTTAACTTACGTTCACTTTCCATAGCTTTAAGATCTACTTCTCTTTGTTTTAATTTTAGTAATGGATCGTGATCAAATTGAGATGTAATTGTTTTTTCTTCTTTTAAGAATTCTTCGGTCATATCAGCAATTAAAATTGCTTTTCTTGCTTCTATAGTTTGAGACACCTGTTGAAACTGTTGCTTAGCTGCAGGGTTTTGAACTGCTGCTTGTTGTAACTGTGGTAACATTGCAAACTCTTGTGGAAATTCTAATTGTACTTGTTCTTGTGCCATCAATGATATGTGCTCCATAATATTTTTTTCTAACGCTGCTGTAATGCTAGGATTGTTTCTAACAAAATTACTAGCCATAAAATTTAAGTGAGCAGTTATATGTGCTCTATGATCTTGACCTGGAAACGCTTGAAAAGGTTTCATAGCCATTGCATCAATATGTTCGATCGCCGGATCTTTTGGTTGATTTGGTGGAGGGGGTGGTAATATTCTATCAATATCCTTTACACCCAATGCTTCATACATTTTTCTATAACACATATATAAATTGTGCATTTGAGGATTAGACATTGCTAATTGTAATTCTGTTTGAGCTAAAGTAATTCTTTGACTCATTGAAAATATATTTGGATCTGCAACAGGTAGAATATCTACTCTGTCATCAAAGTCGGCAACTTTAATATTTCTTTGGCCACCTACAACATCATAAGGATATTCCGCTGGTAAGTAAGTAGCAAATAATTTTGCTAGTAATTTAAATTCTTGTTTTAAAGATACATACAGTCTTTTATGGATTGCTGACATTACCCGTGAGCCACGCTCTAATAGGGCGACAGTCGTACCAACAGCTGCTGATTGGTTCCCGTCTCCGACCTGCATGTCAGCAATGGACGCGAATCTTTGTCCTGCCTGAACGACAATTCCCATCAATTGCAATAATGTAGCAGAAGGTTCCTTATACGGTAAGAATACAAATGCATCTTTTAAGTTTCCTCCTGGTGTATCTACATCTTTAAATTCACCTGGTTGTATGTTTGCAGCTTCGTCTTTTACTCTGACACCTCGCTGTTTAAATCCTGCCGGAAGATTTGATAATGTTCCCGCGTCTAATAATTGACGGAGAGCCGCCGTTGCCGTACGACTCAATCCGCCAATCATATGAATGAGTCCAAGTCCGTAAAATCCAAGTCCTGGCAGAAATTTAAAGTGGACGAAATATTGGATCTTAGTTTTCGTTGGATCATTGGGCGCGAAGTTTCGTCTAATAGACAAAACTTTCCGACTACCTTCATCGAGTGTAACGATGTAAGGTAATTTTATTCCTGTTGGTTCACCATCGGGACCAACGTCTTCGAAACCTTCTAAATCAAGGTTTACGTGGAATTCTAGTAATTTGTATAAAGGTTCTACTCTTTGAGATTTATTTAAACCTTCTATTTCTAATTCTTTTTTAGCTATTTGGTCCGCATTAACATCCTGCGGTCTAGATAATTCTATATCTCTATAAAATCCTGCAACTTGTTGTTTACGTAATTCGTTTTCTGCAATTTTAATAACATGACAAACAGATGTTGCATCTTCTAATGAAGTTGCAGTATATGGAACAATTAAATCATCAGCTGGTACAAATTTAGAAACTGCTCTTCCTAACAAATCATCATAATAAACTTTTTTAAATGTAGAACCTGCAAGTGGAAGATAAAATAACATTTGATCAAACTCGGGCTCATATTCTTTCATTTGATCCATTAACTGATAGTTCATGAAATCTTTTACTCTTTGGGACTGTTGTTCTTTTTGAGGATTAGTCATTCCCATGACTTGAGTTCTTACTGGTCCATCAGCTGGGAGTAACTCTTTATAAGCGAGCGCCTGAAACTGAGTAACAGCTTCAGCAAGTACCGGGTGAGTCGCCCCCGACGCGCCTTGGAAAGGTTCGGTTCTATTTTCATACTTGAATCCTAACAGATCTAAGCCTACAGTGTAAGCTCTTTCCCAATCGGCTCGTGATGCTTTATATTCTCTATAATCTCCATCTAGCTGACTAGCCATTGGATTTAAAATATCATCGGGTAATAATTCTGCTAAGTTAGCGAAGTGATCGCCACCGTCTGGTATGTCTACTTGATTAGGATCAAAATCAATTGTAGCTCCACCATCATCTTCTTCAGTAACTTCAATTGGTTTTTTTCCTAGTTGGTCTGCAATATCAACTTCCTCAAGAGTCTCTTCTTCTACGAGTTCATCTTCTGGTCGTTTAACATTTGGGAGACCTTTATCTATTTCTGCCATTTAAATTCTCCTTCTTATTCTTATCTTGTTTTTTAGGTTTAATCAACCCCTGTGGATTAGGTCCTCTTAATGGTGGTATTTCCTTCCATTTAACATGCTTCATGTTTTTAACTAATGTTGGGTTCTTAATCATCATAAGTTCCCATATCTACTTTTACTTTTCTTTTTTTTCTACCAAAACCGGTATCTTCCCATTTTTCTATTTCTTTTAAATCCTCAGGTTTTGTTCTTAATGCTTCTTCAACTAAACCACTATCAGGATAATATTTTTCCATGAAATATAACATATCTTCCATTGGACTATCGCCTTCTCTGATAAGAGATTTAATACCTTCTTTATAACCATATACAGGATGATAATTTAAAACAGTTTGTGGTTTAAATCCTTTTAATGATTTATGTTCATCGAAACCTGCTTGTTCCATTCCTTCTCTAAACAACGTACCAACCGGTCCCCACACTAATCCTTCATCACCTTTCATACCCAACATTTTTCTAAGTCCTCTATCCAATGGCGTACCGGCAGTTTTATTCCATTCTTTTGCAACCACACCTTCAATTGCTTCATTCATGTCTTTATACCCACGTTCAATTTCTTCTCCTTTAGCTTCATATTGTTTTCCAAGTTCGTCCTCGAGTTTTTGAATTCTTTTTGGAGATTGTTCTATTACAGATGTTTGTAACATAGAATCATCTGGTGAAATAATTTCATCACTCATTAAAGTTTCCTGTGCATAATCTATATCTTCGTGCGCCTGAGCATACTTGCCATAAGTTTTTGCATAATCCATCCAATCTTTTATTTCTCTAGTATTTAATCCTCTTTCTTCTGCATACTTCATTAAATCTCGTTCATTACCTCCTAAATTAAGTGCACCAAATGAAGCAGTACGAACTGCATTACTAAAAGATTTATCTAAGCTTTGACCTTTAGTTAAGTTGTTGGCAAAATCTGCTAGAGCAAAATAACCTTCACCTTTAAGTGCAGTCGTCCAAAATTTTTTAGGCACTCCACCTTTACCTGCTATTTTTGTAAGATCATCCCCTAATCCACTCATTAATTTCTTTTCAACTGTTGTTAAATTTCCAGATTTTAATTTTGCAATGGCTCGATTAATACATTTACCTGAACCAACCGAAAAACCAACTCTGCCACCGGCGTACATTCCACATCCAAGTTTTATTAATTTTTTTACTTCTGGTCTATTAAGATCAAGACCAACTTTTTCAAACATCCCAGGTAATCTTCCTCCTCTTGTTCCATATTGTTTTTTACCAAACTGTTGAGCAATATCATCTCCTATTCTATCTGTTGCACTTTTAATAAAATTTTTCTTTTGAGTGTAAGTGGCATTATTATCTATAAGGTTTTTAAATTCCTTATTAAATTTTTTATTAGTTATTAAATTTCTATTCTGGTCAGAAAATGTAAACTGAACATTGAAAGGATCGTTTGCCACCCCAGCAACGTGATGAACGTCAAAAGCGTTTTGAGGATTATAAATACTTCTTGGCTTATATTTTTTACCAAAAAAATTTTTATTAATCTCTTCTCTTAACCCTAATTTGTTTATTTGATACTTCATTTCATAGGGTTGAAGAACTTCATTATATTTATATTTACCCGCTTTTCCTGAATCTAAATATTTCTCCAAGTCGTTATAACCAAATTCAACACCTGTCTTTGTATCTATAAATTTTCTATTTCTAAAATCTTCAAACGTACCTTTTTTTGGATCAATATAAGTACCTTCAACAAATTTAATTCTACCTGTACCCTTTCCTTCTTTAGCCGATCGAGAAATATCTCTCCATAACATGTCTTTAGAATTTTTAGGAGCAGGGTCCATTCCAAATTCTGCATATTTGGATGTTTGATATTTATGTTTTCTGTCAGCATCCGCAGCTTTCTGTTCAAGGGTTTTTGAAGCTTCTCTCTCTAAATATTTTTGTCTTCTTACTTCATAGGGTTGGTCGCTCCACCTCTTCTTATTAAGGGCGTTTTTACGATATTTAAATTCAATATCGGAATATTGCTTTTGAGTAATTTTATTAGATTTTAAATCTTTTGCGGCCTGTTCAAGTTTAGCGTTTTCTCCTTCACTGGCAAATTCCTTTAAATCTTCAATATCATACTTATACCCTTTTATTTCACCTTCTTTATAATAAGGTTCAACTTCTATGTTTTCAACATCAATTACTTCTTTTAATTTTTTCTTACCTATTTTACCTTTATGTTTTTCTAAAATTTCTTTTCTTGAAAGACCTTCTGCTGCATCAATTTTTATTTCATCAATTACTGATTCATCAAAACCATGTTGATTAATTCCTTGCGAAGCGGATCTAAGGAGAGTGGGTTTATTTTTTTTAATATATCTATTTATAGTATCTTTGTTTACTTTATATTTTTTTTGTAGGTCTACCGTTGAAGCTCCATCTTCATATTCTTTAAGAATTTCTTCTCCAATTCCTTTTTGATCTATAATATCTCTTCTTGAATGTACTTTTTTACCATAATACTCAACCCCCGGTTCAACTAACCCGCCTGGTTTACCAATGACTTCTCCACCATCTGCAAGGTCCATGATCCGTGGTTCAAGGACCTCGGAGTGATAGAACTTGGACCACGCGCCATCGGCTGCCTGATAATCATTCGTTCTAAAAAATTCTATTGCGTCTTGGTAATCTTTTATTTTCATTTTTTCTTTTTAACTTTCCCAGTTGCAAACATTTCTACTTCATCAAAGTTAGATGCATGATCACCGAATTTTTCAATAGTTGATTCTTCAAATTTAACATTCTCTGGATGTCCTCCAGTAAATTCTGCTTCTTCAACCCAGAACTCTTCTTTGCTTTTCCCACCTTTAGATTTTACTTTTCCTGTTTTACTAACATCAGGTTCTAATATTTCTTCCGCTTTATAATTTAATCTAACCGGTTGACCATGTTTACCACTTGCAAAACCATGTTTATCTCTTCCAATATCAACCCACACATCTCCGTTGTTTAAATCTTGGTTAACATAAACCTCTGTTTTTGAATTAGGTAGTTTAGTTCTGTGAGTAATCAGTCTATCATATTCTGTTACTTTCATTTCTTCACCTTCTTTAATAACTTTATTTACAAGAGGCTTGAACCATGCTGGCATGCCTTTAATATTTTTAATTGGGACTTGTGTTAATTCTTTTGCAACTTGTTTTTTACCACCTTTACCTAATAAACTTACTAGTCCTGATTTAGCTGCCAAACCTGTTGCACCTAATGCTGCCATTAATTTTAAAAATGCTCTACGGCCCATTCCGCCGGCTGCATAACCAATACGTCCACCTTCTGCTGCAAAATCCATAGTACCACCTTGAGTATCTTGCCATTTTTTCCAGTCTTCAAAATCTTTTTCAAATTTTTTTCTTTTTTCTTCTCTATCTCTCTTTTCACGATCTTTTAAATATTGATTAAGCTCCTCCTGAGTCGAAGCACCACCCTTTTCCAGAGGCATTCTTTCATTTGTGTCTTCTGCAAGTAAATAACTTAAACCTGTTCTGCCACCTTGTGCTTTATTCCATCTACCTTTATCAAAATCTACTTCAATAACTTTTCCAGATTTTTTAGGTTTAACTCTTTCACTTTTTGGAACTGCAGGAGTGTTTATAATATTGTCTAATTGTTTTTCATTTTTAATCATTTTTGGATCAATGCCTTTTTGAAATAACTGTTCTCTTAAAAGCATTTCACCAAAATCAACTTTACCTTTAGGAGGTATTTTCATGATTCCGGATTTATCGGGTTTCATGAGTTGTTTCATAACCCAATTTCTAAGTGAAAATATTCCTGCCATAATTAATAATACTCAAACTTCCTAGGCGCTCGTTTTTCCATCACATAATCTTCAGGGTGTCTTAAAAAGCCACCTTGTCTAAAGCGCATAACAGCTTGAGTCATACTATCAACTAAGTCGTCATGGTCACCATGCGGGAATGCTGCACACTCCTCAATTACTTCCTCCGCAAACTTCTGGTCAGGCGCCCAAATCATGCCAGATTCAAACAGCGGAGCGCATGTATTTACTCGAACATGTTTATCATTTCCTCGGCTCGGTGTAAAGTTCTGAACTGGAATATCCATTTGTCTTAATTCATAAGTCAAAGGCAGTCCAGCTGCTTTTGCCTCAATGATAACAGACTCAGGGTTCCAATATTTGTACTGATCCAGTGCAATACGTCTTAATTCCGGGAATTCATACCTTCCTTTGATCGCATCTACTAAAATGAGGTTAGCAGGTGAGTCTTCGTCGGGATAAAATACTCCCCAAGTCGTAATTGCACTAAAATCGGCAGTTTCTTTCTTAAGATACGCTGTATCGTAAGATTGAATTACATAATGAAGGTTAGGTGGTTCATCATAATCCCATAATCGCCACCATTCTCGCTTAATTATTGCTCCTTCTTCTGAAGTTGGTCTTTGCATCCATTGTGCATTCCATTTTCCAACTGGAAGAGTTGCTTTTACCTTTTCAAGCTCGTCTAATTTCCAATATTCTGGCCAAACTGCTTCCGGTTTATCTCCGTGGTCCAAGATTGCCGGAAATTCGACCACTTCCCACTGATCGCCTTTAATTTCTTTTTGATTTTTTAATAAAATTCCAGTTAAATCTTTTTTTGACCAACGAGTCATTACTAAAATAATTTTCCCCCCTGGTTGTAAACGTTGTCGAGGACCAGATGTGTACCACTCATAGGCATTTTCCATAGCAGTTGGTGAAAGTGCATCTTGCTCCGAGTGTGGATCGTCAATTATTAATAAGTCAGCACCCCGTCCGGTGATGGCACCGCCGACTCCGGCCGCGAAATATTCGCCGCCTTGTGCTGTTTCCCACCTCCCAGCGGCTTGTGAGTCTTCTCTTAATGAAGTTTCAAAAATTTTTGCATATTCTTCACTATCAATTAAAGTTTTAGCCTTACGACCAAAACGTATTGCAAGTTCACCTGTGTGAGTTGCTTGAATGATCTTTAATTTTGGATTACGGCCCACCATCCAGGCAGGAAGTAAGTATGAAGCAAACTCAGACTTTGTGTGTCTTGGTGGCATGTTCACTATTAAACGAGTAATTTTACCTGTTGCAAGGTCATTAAATTTTTTTGCTATATGTCTATGGTGCGCGCCTTCAATGAACTCGGGCCAAACGCATTTAACAAAACTTAAAAAATCATCTTTTGCTTTATTTTGAATTTTTTTCTCTGCATGCATAACTTTAAGTTGCAGAAATTTTCTTCTAACGTCAGGTGGTAATTTACTTATATCTCTATTTTCTAAATTCATAAAAAATTTTTTAAATTTTTTTGCATCTATGTAAGATGTTCAACATGTTTTTACCAGCATTAACTCTCTAAATCAAGCAATTCAACCCAGAGTAGTGGGACCCCTTTTTATATATAAAGGGATCAATCTTTTTTCTGCGCGGATTTTTGGGATTGGGTTTGGTACCTCTATTGAGATGTAAGGAAAGCAGGGGCGACAGCGTCGCCCGTGCCGTGGTTGATGATCAGTCTAGCAAGACCATGTAAGCTTTCGCATTGTTCTTAGCAAACCATTCGAGATGATCTCTCATAAGTTGCCAGTGCTTGCTTGCACCTGTGCCAAGTGTCTTGTCTTCTAGTGTTGCCATGATCTCATGCATAAACAATTTATCATGACGTCTTGCTTCTTCTTTAGTTAACATAACAGACTCGCCATTGAATCTGTTCTTTCTTTCTTCTGTTCTATTGTCTGTATTTGTTTTCATAATAGTTATCCTATACTATCCCTCAATCATTGTCAACTGATTTGATTGTAGTTCTTGTTGCCATATATGGTACGCGTTCTGGTCCATTCTCGCCATTCCAATTATATCTAGTGCTCTCGTATTTTTCTTTCTCAACTTTGATCGGTGTTTCAAGAGCCTTGGACCTTGGCGCAATGTTAACAACTGCCTGAGTATGATGAGCCATATAATCCATTAAACATCTATGATTACAAAAGTAATCCCAAATAGTACCACCACCATTGCCATACATACTGCGACCAGTATAAACTTTTACTTTTCTAGTTCTTAGAACTTTATCATTGCCACTCCCTCGCACTCTTGATTGTGTTTCAATAGTATGACACTCCGGACCATGGCACCAGTTATAATTACTCATACTAAACTCCAATCAGTTTTATAATATTTGTTTTTAAACTCCTCTAGTTCTTTTTCTGTGGAAAAATAAACTCTCGTTGCGTCATTAATAAGAGTTCTATTATTTATCTTCTTTAAGAAAATTCCAAGAGTTAGTCTTTTAGTTCTTTTATAAATAGTATCATAATACCAAATCCAACTATCAACTTTATCTGTCATATCTTCTCAACCTTTCATTTTGATCTGTGCTTGGTAACATTGACCAAAACATAATCACACCTAAAAATGTAACCAACAATCCAATAGTAAAATCTAAATTCAATGCTAAGATTACTCCTAGCATTGTAATTATAAATCCACTTAATCCAATTAATAGTTTCATATTATGCCTTTCTCACAGAATAGTTTACTGCAGTTCTTGGGTGTTCTGCGTCCACGTCCCAAAAGTTATAACAAGGAAAACCTTTTAAGTCTGTCCATTGTCTTGCTTTAAATGTTTTAAATTGTCCAGTCCACTCGTCATAGTATTCGTGTTCATCAACACCTCTACAAGTAGCAAACTTATTTCGTGATTTCATAAACCAACTAAAGTATTTCATCTTTCTGTCCTTTCTATTTGTTATGGGATAATCCTACTACAGATTATCCCATAGGTCAAGTGTTAATTTACACTTTCAGCATTATTATTCTCATACAATAATCTTGCCTTTATTTTATCCTCTCTTGTTTGGTTTTTGTTTTTCATACCTTTAATCCTATCAGCTAAATTTTTAGGATTGTAGATAGTTAAGCCAGTAGAGTTAGTTCTAATTATTTCTGCTTCTTGAACATTTAATCCAAGTTCAGTACATAACTCAATCGCTTCATCAAGATATTTATAACCTTTAAGACCAATCTTAATTTCTTTCATTTGATCTAATACAGATTTAATCCAATTTCTATGTGCCATAACAAAAGCACCCTTTTGTTGTTTCCACCCTTTCAACATAATGAATTGTTCTTCAGTACAAGCAATAGAACGATCTCTACAATATTCTCTACCAATTAAATCTAATTGATATTTCTCATTCCATTGTTTGCCATATCCACTATCATCATTACCAAGATATTTATTATTTGCGTCTGTATATTTTGTTAAATGTGGGTTATTGTCTTTGCCCTCTTGTTCAATCAAAATATCTGGGTTGCAATTATCTTGTGCTTTAAGTTCATCACGATACAAAGCATAGCCATAAGCATTATCTCTTGAATATGAATTGCTATCACTACCCTCATAAGCACCTTGCAATCTAAAATCAAAATGTTCCTCAATGGTATCTTCTTTCATTATAGGTTTATTGTCATAATCTCTATCTTCTTTCATACCTAAATAATGAAAATGAAAACAACTATCTTTCGCAATTGTATTTACATTTTCAAATTTATTTTCAAGATGATATGCCATTTTGACATCTTCAGGAGTATAATGTTTTCTGACAATTTGTTCTGCTATATTCCAAGCATTGTCATTTAACTCAATTTGTTCTGCTTTGAGTTCATCATACTTCTGTTTTTCTATTGTTGGTTCTTGTTGCAAGTGTACTTGCATACGATTACCAATCTTGTTTCTGTACTCTTGGTTCAGTCTTATTCTACTCATTTTTGCCTTTCTGTTTGTTTGCATAAATAAATTTATATACTACTTGACATTACTTGTCAATAGGATTATATAGGAATAACTAAATTATTATTCTAAACAAGTAGCAATTTAGTAGGGACAACTTCTGGTTGTGGTGTAAAGTAGATTGAAAGAGATCCAAACACACGCACAGCTAGAACTGATCCCTGATCCATGGTGTTGCTGTACTTTATGTCATGACTGCGGAGCCATGGATCTGGGATCAGATGTTGTAGCTGTGGGATTTAACCCACTATAGTTCAGGTCGTGAGCCATATCTGGCTGGGATTGTAGTATATCATATGTAACTACAAGGAAGACCCTCGCCTGCGCAGGACAACAACTGATCCCTGGTCCAATACAACGATGGGTCTAACTCGTCAAACCGCTATTGGACCTGGGATCAGATGACTAGAATTAAATAGTTTGAAATATGCCTGACAGAAATGTCAACTGATCAAAGCTACAAGCTCCAAGCTTGACAATGAGTAAATGATAATATAGGATAAGAAAAAACAGAAAGGAAGAAATGAGTACAAGAAGCAATATAGCAATACAAAAACCTAATGGAACTATCCTGTCTATTTATGTTCACAGTGATGGGTATCCTGACGGAGTTGGTCAAGGTTTAATTGACAACTATAAAACATATATCTCAGCAGAGAAATTGTTTAGATATGGAGATGCCAGCTACCTGGGATCTACGCTCAAAGAGTGTAGTTTCTATCATAGAGATTGGCAAAGGGATCTTGATAAAGCGCACGTGCATAAAAACTTTGAAAGCTTTAAAAAGTTTTATTCAGGTGATGTGTTTATAGAGTTTGTTTATCTCTTCAAAGATGGTCAATGGTTGGTGAGTGATAACTATAGCAGGTCAGAGCTTGAGTTCGTTCCTGTTAAAGAACACAAAGACTATTCAGGAAAAAAATCTGGCATGACTGAAAAAGAGATGATCAGTCAAATTGGAAGTTTATTGTCCAAAGCTGGTTTTAAAGATGAAGATGTAAGTATGCAAACGTTTGCTAGTAAAAAGAAAATGAACTAATAGAAGGACCTGGCGGCAGCAATGCCGCCCGGCCAGTTTAGAATGATTCTAAAGTACCAAGCGGCAAGCGACAAGCAAGAATTGACAAGCTCCAAGCTTTCTGCTATTAGTAGGATAATAAAGGAGAATTAATTATGAAAACAAGTGAAGCATGGAAACTGGTTGGAGGCCTAAGCAAGCCTGGCAAAATGCCCGGCTGGTCAATAGGTATACCTGCCAAAGAATGCAAAACAGGATCGAAGCTGCAAGCCGTGAAGGGCTCAGTCTGTTATGACTGTTATGCCATGAAGGGCTGTTACGTCTTCAAGGTTGTCCAGGATGCACAGTACAGGAGACTGGCAGCCATCAGGGACCCGCAATGGGTCACCGCAATGGCGCACCTGATTAACAGCAAGAAGCCAGACGTGTTCAGGTGGCATGACTCTGGAGATGTACAGGATCTCGATCATTTAAATAAAATCTTTTCTGTCTGTAAGCTCACCCCGGGCAGGCGTCACTGGATGCCGACCCGGGAAGCATGGATCAAGGACCATCTCAACAGAGCGCCCAGCAACCTGGTCATCAGGTTCAGCGCGCCCATGGTGGACCAGGCAGCACCTGCCAGCTGGCCTAATACTAGCACCGTGGTGACAGCTCATGCTACATGCCCGGCGCCCCATCAGGACAACCAATGCAAAGATTGCAGAAATTGCTGGAATTCTGAAATTAAAAATATATCATACGGCCAGCACTAATGACATACCACAGCCCGAAATACTGGAGAGAAATGAAAGCGGAGAGACGGAAGCTCCAAGCTTCAAGCGCCAAGCAGGAAGCTTCAAGCAAACCAGAACCTAGTTCAGGTTCTGAAGTGACAAGCAACAAGCCGGAAGCTCCAAGCCCGGAGTACCAAGCTCCAAGCCAGAAGTAACAAGCTCCCTGATTCTTGAACCAGGGACCAAGAAATAATTTCCATTTTGAAAAAGTTTCGAGGACCTTTGACCAAGGGCCTCGACAAGGATGTAAGTATTCTTTGGGTGTTTCACGTGGAAGGCAATTTGATGAGGTGAGAACTTGATTTTATTCCCTTTGGTGCACTTAAGTTCTAGAGTGAAAAAGTGCCCAGAATTATTATAGCCCAATAAGTCAGGAGTGCCAAGTAAGCTAACATTTTCAATCCTAATCCAGGAAATATCTTTGGAAGTTTTGAGTAATTTTTTATATAATTTACGCTCAGGACCCATAAGGATTTTGAGGGAAGTTTCTCATTCTCAAACATCACTTTTCATCAATTTCTCCGGCATGATGATAGGAATTCTAGGCTTCTGAGTTTTTAAAACTAGCCTGTGTGACGCTTGCGTGGCACCAAATACTTTAGGTCCAACGTGTTCATGTACTTCCATTTTTTTAATCTCTTGTAGTTGTCCGTTAACTTCAACGAAAATTACTGCATTTGAAACTGCATTACCCTGCGCTGTACCAGATTTATTACGAGCTGTAAAGGCACTTAAAAAATTTTGTAAATCTAATACTCTCACAGTCCTGCTTCTCTTAATCTGTGTAAAGAGTCTTCAACTTGTTTAGCTAGTTTCTTGTTGTCTTCCCTTAACTCATTTAACTTTTCAGTTAAGTTAAGAACAACTTGTTTGGTACCTTCTAATTGATTCTGAGTATGTTCCCACTCTGATTCTTTTTGTTTATACTTCCAAATTTCTTTTTGATGATCTGCTATAACATGCTCCAACCCACGCATCTCAGGTGAGTTCTTATTAATACCTTTAACTAATGCAAGTTCATTCTCAGTCTCTTGCATTTGTTTTTTAAGAATATCTATTTGTTTACTTAAATCTAAGTCTCCTCGATCATCTTTCATATTGACTTTATAGGATAGTTCCCTTAAATTGTCAACTATGGGAGTTCCAAAAAGATTAACAGAAATGCAACAAAGATTTGCGGAGTTTTTAGTCTTCGGGGGTCCAGATGGACCCATGACTAAACGTGAAGCAGCCATCGCTGCAGGTTATTCACCCCAACGTGCAATGCGTGAAGGATCAGAACTAACCAACCCTAGATATTCTCCATTAGTGGTAAAGCATATAGGAGAACTCAAAGAAGAAAGACTTAGAAAATTCGAAGTAAGCTATGAAGGCCACGTAGCCGAGCTTGCAAGACTGAGAGAGGCAGCCCTTAAGAAGGGTTCTTTCTCTTCTGCTGTAAACGCTGAAGCAAATCGTGGAAAGGCAGCAGGATTATACATAGACAGAAAAATAATAAAGACAGGTAAATTAGAGGACTTATCAGAACAGGAGTTAGAAGCAAAAATGAAACAAATACTAGACGACTACGCACCTCTTCTAAATGCAAAGACTGTTGAAGGTGAAGCAATTGAACCACCTAAATCTTCTGAATCTTCCGAACCCACTGACGAGGAATCATCGTCCGATCCCCAAAAGAAAAAGAGCCATCATCTTCCCGATCAAAAGAAGCAAAAAGTTTAATAGCTTTCTCATCCTTAGAGTATAACCAACCTTCATTGATTGGTCTTGCTAATCGCATCTTATCAAACTCTCTGTCATTTGCCCAGCCAGAGTCGCTCACACAATCGATCCACTCCACCCTGACTTTAGGATAAGGTATGTCGGGAGTTCCAAATGAGGCAACGTCTTTTCTTCTTTTCTTAGGCATGGTCCCCTTGTATCAGATGTATAGGGATCTGAAAAGTTTCAATTTTTCTAAAAATTTTCTGAACTCGCGCGCGTAAGCAATTCTGTATTATTCTATATATTGCTATAGGGTGACACTTTATAGTGTCTACCTAAACGTGATTTGTCCCTTAATTTGTCTACCCTAAAGTCAATAAAATCAATACTTCTAGACCAAAACGACAAAAAGACACTTTTTTTAGCTTAAAAAAAAATAAAAAAAACTTTAAAACTTTCTAGATCCCTATACAATGTGGAGTGGCCATGAAATTGCCACAATTGCCCCATTTTAAACATATTTCAGCCATATTTACGCCCCATTGAAGGCGTCCACATCCAGTGTGACGTTCGCTTGTTCTTTCTCATCGTGGATAAGTTCATGGTACATATCTAATCTCTTGAGAAACTTGTGCTTCCAAGACCTTAAATCAACGTCTTGAAACTTAAACTCTTGGTAATATAGGTCAGGAGTACAGACCATAATAATACCTTGTCTAATCTTACTGCCATAAACTTGGTCATGAGCCATTGCGTATGCAGCAATTTGTAAGAAATAGTCATCAATCCATTCAATCTTCTTAGGGCGGTTCGCTTGTTTAAAGTCTACAATGGTATCCATGCCGTTGTGATTACAAACGAGATCAGTAGACCCAGCATAAAGGCCAGGGTAATGTAGTGTAACTTCCGATCCATAATACTCTTCAATTGGTGTGAAACCAATGTCAATAATTTTTTGGGCCATGGCTTTCGCCTCTTGTCCGAGCCCTGTAAGATCATCGTACCCAATTCCTTGTATATGATTTTCCAGGAATTTGTGCATGGCTGTCCCGCGCTTGCTAGATAAATTCTTGATTCGTTCAGCTTCTTGTTCTCCAACTTTGGCCTTCCAGTCTTTTAAAAATTGTTGATTTTTTGTTTGGCCTAATATCGTAGTTACACTAGGAAGTCTAGTACCAACTATGTCATAAATTCGTTTCCCAGTTCCGTGGTCCGTGATCTGTTTTCCTTGTATATACTTGTATTTATTCGATCTTTTTAGACCTTTAATCTCTTTACCAATGTTATGGTATTCTTCTATATCTTTATCACTCATCATAATTTTTTATAGCTTTAGGATCGTAGTTTCCTTCCTTTTTTAATTTTTCTATTTCATCTAGGTATTCGTTGACATGAGACATACTCTTTTCGTTTTCCATATCTCGCCAACTCTGAACGTTATAGTCATAAAACTTAATCCCTAGTTGTTGTTTAATATCTTCATTTATATAATCACAAATAGCTTTAAGAGATTCTTTTTCAACTACAGTAGGTAATTTACGTTTACCTTCATTCTCCATGTTTCCAATTCCCCTTTTATAATAATCTCTATTCCTTTTTCTAGATTGCATGAAGGACCAAAACAATTTATAAATTCTATAGCCAGTCGTTAAACTATAACCTACTCCATAGCTGCCAGTTCTAAAGTAACTTTCACCAACATTAATGGGCCAATCAAATACGTCTAACGTAGCTCTTTTACATTCGGTAATAGTCACGTCTGAATAACCACTCCACTGCCAACCGTCTACGCCATTATGAATAAAGTTTAAGACTTTTTGTATGTTATTAATATTTTCATTAGCTTCTTTATAAAGAGGCTCATTATCAAATCTCCACCATCCATGACTTTCATTATGAAACTTACTGGAAAGTATAGCAGCCCGATAGTCTTGAATTAATTCTTTACCTTTTAAATTTTTTTCAGTCTCCTTAATTCTAGATTTATAATAAGATTGAGTCCCTTCGTGAGGTGACTTATCCATTTCTTCTTCTAACTCATTGATAACTTTTTTCTTATAGTTATCTAAAATTTTTTGTGGAACTATTAAATCCAGTGAAGCCAGGATAGTTTTAATTCTATAATAATAGAACCATTCACCTCGTGCTCGATGATCTACTAACATTCGATGCCATTCATCTTCTCTACCTTCTATATAACCTAGTAAGTTTAATTCTTTAGGACTTCCGGTTTGAATACTAGAAAACCTAGCCATAACTCCAGCTTCATTATTAGATTTACCAATTTTTACAAATTGATCTATGCCATGATTATATAGTACAAAGTATACGTATTCTTTAGTTTCTTTATCAGTCATTTATTTCCCCAGATCAAAATCATCATCAGCACTGGCCCCGTGATCTTGTTGTTCAGTTAATTTTCTTTCAATAATATTTTCCACCAGGTCTCCATATTTTTTATTAAGACTCGTTTGAGCAACAGACTTAACAATGTCCTGTTTTAATTTAGGTAGATTATTTAATCCTTTTTCAAAGGGGTCTTCCCCTTTTAAAACTTTTTTCTTAAAAATTTTATCAAAATTTTTTCGGTAAGTATTATTACTCACTCTAGTCTTACCATCCCATTTAAATCCTTTTTTATTCTTTTCGTTCATTGGCCTGTCTCACTGATTCTTTATATGATTCTTCAAGTTCTTTCTTTTCTTTTTCCGCTTCTTCTAAAAAGTCTTTCGTAGGTACTTCTTTCATTTCCCATTTAGTAATAATATCACTAATCTGTTGATAAGGATAGTTCCTAGCCACCATATCATTACGATAGGCTTTTATCTCTTCTAATAGTTTATCTATTTCACGATCCATGTATATTCCAATTAAATCTTCGCACTTGTCTTTCGAGCTCTAAATCAACCACATTATCTCCTAAATTTTTAGCATAAGGCTCATAATGATCAATGACTTGTTCTACTTTGTGTAATTTATTTTTAATGTGGGGCCACACCGCTATACAAATTTCTAAACAATCTCGATGGGCAACTCTCCATCGCCATTGTCTTTGCTTTCCTTCTTTAACTTTACGTTCACCAAAGGATCCAACTTTAAATGTATCATGACACCACTTCACTGTATCTTTGGCAGTCATGGCTATTTCTAGTCTAATGACCCAAACATTGTGAACTGGTTTTCCGGGTCGAGTATTACGTTTTTGTTTAGTTTGTTTATAATAGATAGATCCTTCACCATCTATTAAGCCAGCTAAATATGCTATATCATTTTCTGTCATAGTTAAGAACTCCTCTCACAACAGTGGTCCAGGGATTGAAATCGTAATCAACTCTAGTGCAACTTGCTAATAGTATTATCATTACCGTCAGAGTCACTAAAATAATTATCTGAAGTCTCATAAAACTCCCCTTCTGAGTCACAATCCCAACACTGGTGAACTGTTTCTCCCCATTCTGTACCAACTTTAAGGAATCCATTTCCTTTACAAGTTGGACAGATGAATTTACGTACTTGTCTTAGTTTTAATTTTGCCATTTAACTTTTTAGCTTTCTCGTTTGCTAAACATTCTACAGTCTTACTAATTGATAACTTTGCATCGGGCAATAAAACCTTAGACAAATTAATCAATGTCTTGTATGTATCATGAGTTAACGAAACGTTTCTATATTTTGTTATATCAGTCATAGTTCCTTTCATTTATTTCTGAGCACTATATAGGATCGAATATAGGGTTGTCAAGATGAAATTTATATTAAGTATGATTATTTGCTCAAGTGTTTTTCAACAATGTTTGCCGCCTCATCCAATGCCGGAGATATACAATAGTCATTATGAGTGCATGATTGCGGGCTATGAAGAATCTATTAAAAAAGCAAAAGAGATAGGTTCAGAAGATATTAATAAATATGGGACTATAATTAAATTTTTTTGTCTACAAGACAATGTAATAATTCCACCACCCAAACCTAAGGTGGAAACATAATTGACAATGTGTCCAAATTGTGTTAGAGGATAATTATCTCACCACAATAACCTATCACCTTTCCCTCTTGTGATAGGTTTATTTATCTTTAACGTGTTTTATATTACCTCGGTCGTCCATCCATAATACATATAGATTCTTACCATTGAAGTAATAACCATGTAAGGTCCATTTACTTTTTGTCATCTATTATTAACTTTCCGTTTAAGTGATCCATTTCATGTTGAACAACCCGACTAGGTAAATGATAAAATGTTTTATGTTGATCTTTACCATGTTCACATTGCCATTCTAAATTGACCGATACAGATCTACTTACCTTAACCTGCACACCAGGACACGATAAACATCCTTCTATATCTCCCATTTTAATATTATTTTTAGTAGTAATAACTGGATTAATAAATACTTGTGGGTTATTCTTTTCATTACTTACATCCATTACAAACATCTGTCTATTATATCCTGCTTGATTGGCAGCCAATCCTATACCATTTTCTTGGTACATTAGATTAATCATATTTTTTATAATAATTTTATTTTCTTCACTCAAGGGAAATTCTATTTTTTCCATAGACCCTCTTAAAAATGTATCTGGATGTTTAACGAGTTTCATTGTTCCACATTATTAGCATTCCTACAATCACCACATAAATACCTATTACAATTAATACACTCCAAATCATCTGCATATACATCCATAAAAATCTCCACTGCCATCCTTCATAACGTGAGCATTTAAAGGATCTCCTGCATAAGTGGTTAACTTTAACCTTAAAATATCGCACAGATCAGAGCAACTTACAAGAACTCGATCGAGTAATGTTATTCCTTCCATCATCTGCGTCGACACTTGAACTAGTTGATATAAACCGTCGTTCAGAATTATTAGTTCCATCTTGTCAATCTCGTGCATCATATTTACGAGTTCCTTGACGTAAAATCTTATTTAAACTTGAAGTATGAATCTCTAATTTAGCATAAGGTTTCCACGATGTCTTAATAAGATTTAATTCAAGTATTAAAGCCGACCATTGTTTAGGACTTATATTTCTACTTGTTATTGTTACTTTTTTCTCTTTCATATTTTTTTACCATTTAGAATACTATGAGTAACCATTCTTCCTTTTTTATTTTCATAAGTGATCCATCCACTCCACTTAGGATTAGGGTTTACTAAAGATTTTAATATCTTTTTGAAAGACATTCCTTCTTTTTCCGTTGGCTCAACTTTTTCTTTTGTATCTTCGTTTATAGTAAATTTATATCTCATATTTTCCTTTCTAAAATATATATAGGATAAACAAGGAGATTTGTCAACTACCTTTTTTTACCTTTTTTTCTTTTCTTTTGCTGTCGTTTTTCGTGTTTGTTTAAGCGCTTTTTATGACGTCCGGGACGTTTACGAGGTTTATCGTGGGTTTTGGTAACTTTCCCAAATAATGATTTTCTACTCATTAAAGTGTTTTATATGAATCCCATCTTTTTTACTCACATGTGGCATATAACTAATTTTACCATTTATTTTTTGTTCAATATCTGCACCACAAGTTACGCATCTAAAAATAGTTTTATATATAGAAACAAATATACTTTCTTCTGTACAAATAGGACAATGTCCATTTACAACTTGAGCTTGAATGTTAATTTTCGTGAAACTTGTCATTATGTTTTTTTCTATTATATACTTTCTTAGACTGTACCACACGCGGTTGATAACGTCCATCACTTAATTGTTGAGCGACTTTATTTCTTGGTCTATTCTTTTTAAGAAAAAATGCGTATGATTTTTTATTCAAGGATTAAAGCTCTGATATTTTTTCGGCCCTGATATATCTCAGTTTTAGCTTTACCTTTATAACATTTGTAAGATACAGTTTCACTGTACTGTCTCTCCGCTTCACGTTTTCCGCGAAGGCATTGGGCCATTGACGGTTGGATAAGGTGTTCCTTAATTTCTCCGTTTACGAACATCAGTAGGGCTATCACACTCTCGATCAATTTGTGCCTCCATTTCCATTTTTATAATGCATATCTCTACTAGCATCTTTTAATTCTTCAATATCTTCTAAAACTTTTTCCATTTGTTTTGTTAAAAATTCTATGTTGACTTTATTCAAAGCCATAGACTCAATATGTTTGCTTAACTTATCGGTGGACTTGTAAAGATCCTCGATCATCATAAATTGTTCTGAGTCAGCCGGAAGCGAGCCTACAGTTGCCCCCTCGGCCACTTGATACGGAACTCCGTATTTTCGACCACATCGGTTTCCATTAATTTTAGAGTTGTCTCCATCCGATTCTGAGACTCTATGATACCAAAATAAGCCCACGTTCCAATCGCGACCATCGCGATCAGCGAGGCTACCGTTTTCATCGGCATTTGTACTGCTGCTTCTTCAGAAATTTTAAGAGGTTTACCCATTAGTTATAACTATATCCTGTGTTGCCTTGTTCTAATTTTTTAAATAATAATTCGTGTTGTTCCATAATCTCTTCGTCTGAATCCATCATACGATCCATTTGGTCTTGTAGTTTCTCTACTTGTCTTTCAAGTTTCTCTACTTGATTTTCATGTACTGCTTGAATAGTTGAAAGTTCAAAAGTTCTAGATAGACTCCAGCCTCCTAATGCAATTAGGAGTCCCACCAACATCGTTAAAATTTTTTCCATCATTGACAGCTCTCACATTCTCCAGTGTCATCAATTACCAGCCCACCTTCGTTTTCAAAACTTTTATCTTCTGCTCTACTATTACAATCACAGTTGGTACATTCACCTTCTGCATTTGGGCAGTGGCACATCTTATTACATTTTTTACACCAACGTTCAGTCATTTTTCTGTCATGCAAAAAGCCAATTAACAAATTTTTTCCATAATTTTTTAATCATCTTTTTTCTCTTCAATTCCATAGAAGAACTTATCGGAATCTTCTGTTTTCCATTTCATATCATCCTCTACATTCCATTCGGTAGTTTGAACCTTCCAATCAAATGGAACAGTATCTTTTACTGTAAAAGAGGGGATGCTCCATATAATTCGATTGTTGGGCTGAGCCGCATAATTACCGTCATTCAAGGCCATTATGTGAGCGCACTTATGTTCGTGCGGAATTTCAGAATGATCTGTATCTACTATATTACTCTCTGGATGGGCCCAGTCAATAGTAAAAAGATAAGCACCCTTGTGCCATTTTTTATCTTTACCTATAAATTTACCTGATTGGCCGTCTAAGAGATCGTAAGAAGTAACAGCAGGATAATAACTAAAGCAATTCCATAACTCCAGTTCATCAAGTCTATACCTAGGTACTTCTTTGACATTAAACCCTCGTTGAATGAAAGCCGAAATAGGGAGACGATAGAACACTGCACCGTTTTCCATAATACAATGAAAGAGGATAGGACGTCCTGTAATAGACGCCACACCAAAGACAATACAGTCTTCAACTTCTCCATGATGTCCGGTAAGGTCATAAAGATACTCTCTCTTGATTTGTGCATAAATCAAGGGGATATTGGCATTTAGGTAAGCCATACATAATTAAAATATGATTGCGCCGATAATTAATCCAGCCACAAAACAAACAATTTCTCTTCTGTTGTGTAATTGCCAGATCATAAATTTGTCTATATATTGTTTCATAGTTTCCTCCTCTATTTTATATTACCCCAATTAGGTCCTGATTCATAGTCTACTTTATTAGGAACTTCAAGTGAAACTGCAGCTTCCATTATCTCTTTGATTTTGTCAGCATTGTCAGTTACTGAAATATCTAATTCATCATGAACTTGAATATGCGGAGTAATTCCCTCTTTATATAATTCTATCATTGCTTTCTTTGTCATGTCAGCAGCTGATCCTTGTATTAATCTGTTTAATGCTTTGTAAGTGTAAGCACGTTTAATCCCAGGTCCGTGTTCCAAGAGCGCTGCATCGTGAGGCAATGCCTTATGAATACCAAATTGATTTGGTTCCCATAAATGAAACCTGCAAAGTCTTCCAAGTAAAGTTCTAATTTGTCCTCTTTCTTGAGCACGTTTCATGACAGCATCCATAAGTTGTTTAACAAATGGAACTTTACCATGATACTGTTTAAATAAATCTTCAGCTTTTTCTTTACTCACTCCAAGTTCTGCTTGTAATTTATTTTTTCCCATACCATAGAACAGACCAAGATTTATAGTCTTAGCCTGTAATCTAGGTATCTCTGCCATGTCTGCCACGATAGTATGAAAATCGGCATCTCCCTCATGATACTCGTTCAATACTTCGTCCACACCATAGAGATTCTGTAAAGCTGCATAATGTACTACCAACCTAGGCTCTTGCTGAGAATAGTCAAATACACCCCATCTATGGCCTTCCTCGGGTATAAATAATGACCTAATCCGTGGTCCAAGATCCTTGTTTCTAGCAGGAATTTGCTGGAGATTAGGATTAGCATAAGAAAATCTTCCGGTTACCGTTCCTCCATTATCTCCTCTCAGTTGGTTTATTTCAGCATGAATTCTTCCTTTATGATTATGTTTTAATATGGTATCTATAAATGTGGTATGGGCTTTGTTTATTTCACGGGCCTGGGCAATTAATTTCACAAGTGGGTGGGTGTGATTTTGTAAAAAGTTTTTAGTAAATGATGGAGAATTGGTTTTTTCGGTTGTCTCATAAGGTAGGTGAAGTTTTTGAAAAACTTGTGCTATCGACCTCGCTGCCCATATTTGAACATCTACTTGGGTTTCTTTTTTTATCTTTTGTAATAATTCTTTTTCTTGTTTATGTAAGTCTTCTTTTAATGTGTGAGCTGCTTCTACGTCTACACGAACTCCTAAAAAACGCATATCAACTAAGCAGGGAAAAAGTTCAGTCTCTAATTCAAAAATAGAATTTAAATCTTGGTGTAAAATTTCTTTCTTTAATTCTTGCCACAATTCTAAAGTTATCTCGGCGTCCTTTTCTGCATATGCGCCAACATACATCGCAGGTAGTTTATACATTTCTGCTTTGGCGTCAACCCCCCAATCACGTGCAGCGTTATATAAATCTGTTTCATTCTTTGTCTTTCCAGTATATCTTTTACTGCAATTATTTAAGTCATAACGCATTTGATTTTCATCAACCAGGGCCGATGCAATCATCGTGTCTACTATTTTACCGTTAATACTTAAACCGAGCGCTCTAATCCAACAAACGTCATACATGGCGTTATGAAAGATTTTTGTTGCTGGTGTAGATAATACACCTTGAAACCATTTCAATACTTTTTTACGATCTAAATTACCACCACCTTCATGAGCTATTGGATAATAGCCAGACCATCCATAAACAGCTACAGCTATTCCAGTAATATCTCCTTGTTTAGTAATAGAACCTGATCCCATTTTAACAAGATCTGGGTCTTTTGTTTCTAAGTCAATTGCTATTTCTTCGTATTTAGATAAATCAGGAAAATTTTCTGGTGGGGTCCACTCCGTTGGAGCGGTAAAAAGAGGTTTTTGTATCATTTAATTATCCCCCATGAGTTTTTACTTTCTGTTTTAATTTCTTTTTTTTCTTCAGGATAATCTCTTTCAAGTATCATTTCTAAAAAATGTATCGCTTTCAAAATATCTTCCTTCTTTCCTTTAAGTCTGTGACGACAGATATATTTTATAGCACAGCCCTCTGGAAAGAGCAACTCATTTTCAACTACAAACTTACTTGGTTGAATTTTAAATTTTTGATAGTGACTTCCTCCGTGTTGTTTGTCCCAAACACTACTCATGATGTACACTCCTTAATTAAACTTTTAATATATTTTTCATGATTTTTTGCTTTAACTTCTGGTCGTTGATTATAGGCTTTGTCCCATGCTCTACCTTTAGGACTTGTTCTCCATTTTTTTCTAGCACGTTTTCTACTTTCAGCATATGGATGATTCATAAGTTATATCCTTTGTATTTTTGTTTTGGTTCTATAATATGTAAATGTTCCTTGGTCCTTGTTGCACCAACATAAAACAATCTATTCTCATCATCTGGATTTTGTTCGTATGATTTCATTGTATTTAAACTTAAGTCCGTAAGAAGCACAACGTTATCTGCTTCACCACCTTTCGCTCCATGTATGGTAGACAAAGTTATACGTGGGCGTTCATTTAATTTTTCTCCATTCTTTCGCATCTTTCTTAAATATTCTATGTCTCTTTTTGGTGCATCATCAAATGCTTCGAACCATGGTTTATCAGTTTTTAATCCATAATATTTTTTCATCACTTCAATGTCGTACGTGCTATCTTTACTCATACTTTTTAATTTATTCTTCTCTGTATTTTTATTCATATATCCATAAATTCTTTCTACTTGATCATAAGCAAGAGGTTGACCCTTTTTTAAATTTTCCCAATCAATTGCAGCCATATGTAGATTTTGTTCTTTAGTTTTTCTAAATTTATTTTGATAATGAAAACCATTTAAATAAAGCGTTGGTTCTAACTGGTCCAACATATATTTGGTTCTAGCTAAAACTAACCACTCACCTGAGGACATATCTAATTGTTCAAAATCATCATATCGAGAAAGAGAACCTTGATGAAGTTTTGGATTCCAAGATTTATCTATTCTGTTTCTAATTTTATTTATAATACCCATAGCTAAACCATGAACTTTAGCCGGTATTCTAAAAGATTGTTGCAAGGGCAACATCTGTCCTTCTTGCGCTATGAAAGAGTCCACATCTGCCCCTGCCCATCTAAATATTGCTTGGTCGTCATCTCCTGCAATAAAAGAATCGGTTGTTTTATTCCATATGGCTTTTGCCATGTCCCATTGCATTCTTGATAAGTCTTGTGCTTCATCAATAAATACAACATCAAACTTAGGAACTGCTGCGTCTGATTTTGTAAACATTGTAATCATGTCATTAAAATCAATAAGTCCATATTCTTTTTTATACCTGTCTAATTCATTGGCTATAATTTTAAGTTTATCTCTTTCTAAATCTTGATTATGTTCGTTTAAATCATACTGTTGTTCTGGCGTAAGCCCTCTAAGTTTTGCTAGATTTATTATTCTTAAGTATTCACTATCAGAAGTAAAGATACCGGAGTGATCATTTTCATAGATTGCATAGCTCACTGGAAATCCTATCTTCTTACCTAAGTCCATGTAATGTCTTCGTTGCATTACATTTTCTTTTTTAATTCCAAGTCGTCTAAATGCTAGTGAGTGTAATGTTCTAAAGTATGGAAGGTCATCTTCTCCTAAATTAAATTTTTTGATCGCTCTGTCTCTTGCTTCGTATGCCGCTTTCTGTGTAAATGCAAAATACCCTACCTTATCTGGATCAGTTTCTTTAAGATAATCATCAACTTTATTTAATAAAGTTGTAGTCTTCCCTGTGCCAGGGGGTCCTAATACTATTGTTTTCATTAATAAGGATCTTCTTCTTTTAATTTTTTCTGTTGATACTCTTCAATTTTTTTATCAAACTCTTCAACTGCAAAAACTGATAATCTTTCTTTTCCAATTCTTTTATTTTCACAGCCACATTTTTCTTTCAATAATTGTGCCGTTCTTGCATAACCTAAATCCCATCTTCGACGCATTAAAAATTGATGATAAAATCTATCGTACACAAAATGATGAAAGCCATTATGTGTCCACACACCTCCTTTAGGTAAATCTGTTTTATCACTAGATGTTAATCGGTTTAAACAAAACTCTTCTAAATGATGTTGTAATTGATCTTCAGTTGTAAGTCCTTCAGCAGGTTCGGTTACTTCAGCATTTTGTAATAATGAATTTGTAAGATGTACCCAATCTTTTTCTTTTAATGTTGGTGGTCTATTTTTTAATTGAACCATACACGCTTCTTGAAATAAACTTTGTTGTCTTAAATATTTTACGTTATCTAATTTTAATCTTTCTCCATCCACATTCATATAATAATATGGATCTTCTAGGTCTATGACCTGTAAATCTGTAAGATTAGGAAATAGTATTTCTTGACCAATTCCAAATTTTCTAGTTCGGCATAAATTTTTATCACACAACCCACACATTGGTTGATCGTTACATTTATACCCCCAGTCTTTTTTATCGTGTTGTTTTATAATTACATCTACTTCTATATCTGACAATGGTTTTTCCATTACAGTTGAATTAAATAAAACTATTTTTGATTTCCAATTGTCTGGCCATTTTTGTTTGGCGTAAACTCCATAATGAAATAAGGCATTGTTTCTACCACCTTCTCCTATTTTATTTAATCCAAATGATTCAATGCAAGGAGGCCCATCAGAATACTCTGAAGTGGGCCTCTTTACTTCTATAAGACCAGCATCTAGTTGTTTTACGTTGTTATAGATCTCATAGAATTCTTCTAAAGTTGCAGCATTACCATCATCTTTAAATGCATAGCGCACAGTGTCATCGCCATTAAAGTAAGGTAAGTTTAAAAAGTTTCCTGTATCATCTTGCGATTTTAATTCTATTTGTTTGGGAAATACTTCGGACTGTCCATAACCTAAAACCGCTTTAATCTCGGTAAGTTTATTTCGCATAGTTTTAGCTGAACCAAAACTTTCAGTAAATAAAAATACATGGGCACCACCCGATTTAGATCTACAAACCATTAATGGTAATTTAAATGCTTTAATTTTATTTATTAATTTTTTGTGATCAAATCCTGCGTAGGAGTCTATATCTATACATCCCCATTTGCATTGATTGTCATCATTAATCGGAATAATTCCTAAATTTTCTGTGCCCTGTAAATGTTTTAACCAAAGATCATCAGTAACGGGCTCTCTTTTTACAAATGAAGTGCCTTTTATTTTAGTGCCATTGCCATTTGTGTCAGCTACTTTAGTGACACCATGTGCGCGGTCTAAACCGTGAAATATATTTATAAATCTTTCTATTCGTTCTCTCATAGCGCTTTAAAAGTGGGCGTATCCACTCTCGCTTAGACGCCCACTACCTAGGATTCTTTAATAAGGAGTACTAGAATTTTCTTCCGATCCATGTTTCGCTTGAACTTCGCCTTTACCTACTCGTTCAGCAAAGTTTCTAGCTATTTCATAGACAGCTTTTTCATTCACAGGACCAACTTTAGCTACATCCCATCCAAACCAAGTTCCTTTGTCATTAGACATTTGAACAGTTTTTAGATTATAAATATGGCTGTATGTTGGCGGAGTAAATAATCCATTTTTACCCTGCATTTTAATTCCCATCATCATTGAGTTCCATTTTCTACTCACTTTTAATTGAGTAGCTTTCATAGAGATCAAAGCTGTAGTTGGACTGTCACCCATTAATATTACAAAATGGTTAGCAGTATTTTCTAAATAGTTACCATTCGGTAATCTATCTTTGAAAGATTTATCACGAGTAGTTGTACTCACAATATCACTATCTGCTTCGTGAATTGCTACTGGAGCACCAGTGCTAGTTCCACGATCTTGCCATTCTACATATTGTCGTTTATAAAAAACTGGAATGACGTTAATAGAGTCATACAGTTCATTAGTGACAGTATTAATTATCTTGCCAGGTTCTGCGCCCTCGACATATTTTCCATGAGTTTTATTTACCTCTGGAGATAATTGTCCCAAAACTTTTAAGAAAGGTAACGCAAGATCTTCTTGCGAAATGTTTTGAGTACCTTTATCAGCATCAGCTTCAAATAAATTAGTAGCTAATGCACCTTCTTTTTTTACTGTTACATTGTTCATGTTTATTGTTTCCTTTTTATTGTTGTTTTATTTCCAATAAATATATTGAAAATTTCCGTTGGCATTTCTTTACCTGCCTCAATACGCTCACGGACTAACGCTTTAAGAGTCATGGGCTCAACCTTCAACTTTTGTGTCGGCTGGTACCCACGCTCTGTTGCAAGAGCAGCATAATCAGCTGCCTTGTTATCTTCGTTGCGACCAAAAGATACGGATATCTCGTTTTTGATTATATCTCCTAGTCCATTTTGACGAAGCCAGTTAAACGCAGCTTCCCTGTTTGCGACAGTTATGGTTGCGCTATAATTTGGTTTAACATCTACTGAAGATCCATCCATTAATTTTAAATGGGATAAACCCATTTCACTCATCATGGTAGGAATCACTTCTCCAGATACATGTTCTAAATTCTTTTTCTTTTGTTTAAGTTGATCCTCTGCAAATTCTATCTCTCTTTGTAAAGTTTGCAATCTTTCAACTTGATCGGCTAATGACTGAATATTTTCAGTCTTACTCATTACTTTTTGTTGGTCTTTTTCAAAATCAATTGCCATCTATTTCTCCTTTCTCATGTAAATTAATTTCAATAGGATAATATTTCTTTTCTTGTTTATCCCATTTCAATAGATTAAATTTTCCACTTGTGTTTTCAGCTACAAGAGCGCAAGCTACACCAATTATTGCCGGGTCTCCTGTCAATAATAAATAATCTTTTTTAGAAAAATTTTTTAATCCTTGTCTTAATTTATAAATTAAAGGACCTGGTGAAAAAATAATTTGTGACAACTCTGGTAATAAAAATTTTAATTTACCATATTGAGTTGCACCCATAATATTTATTTTAGGTCTTCCTTCTTTAGTACCTGGAATTTCTTGAATAACATGTACGACTGCTTCCATATCACGTGTGGTTGGAGCTGGTCCACATTTTAAAGTACTAAAAATGTCTTCTTGTTTCTTTCTCATTGACAATCTATATAATCTATCCTATATATAATGTCAAGAAAGAAAAAATAAAAATTATGAATTATAAGTTTAAGACCAAGCCATACGCGCATCAAATTACTGCGTTAGAAAAATCCTGGAATAGAGAAAACTATGCCTATTTTATGGAGATGGGAACAGGTAAAACTAAAGTGCTTATAGATAATGCAGCTATGCTTTATGATAAAGGAAAAATAAATGGTGTATTAATTATTGCTCCCAAAGGAGTTGTAGGAACTTGGTATAATCAAGAAATTCCTACTCATCTACCTACTCATATTGAAAATGTGTCTGTATTGTGGCAATCAAATATAACAAAAGAGCAATCAAGAAAACTAGGAACTTTATTTAATACCGGAGAAGAATTACATTTATTAATTATGAATGTTGAAGCTTTAAGTACTACAAAAGGAGTAGATTTTGCACGTAAATTTTTATTAAGTCATAATACTTTAATAGCAATTGATGAAAGTACAACTATTAAAAATCCTAAAGCAAAAAGAACAAAAAATATTAGTTCTTTATCTATTATGGCTAAATATAGAAGAATAATGACTGGATCTCCAGTTACTAAAAACCCTTTAGACTTATTTAGTCAATGTTATTTTTTAGATCCTTATTTATTAGGTCATGAATCTTATTATTCATTTAGAATGAGATATGCTATTATGAAAACAGCTAATATTGCGGGACGTCAAATTCAATTAGTCTCTGGTTTTAAAAACTTAGGAGAACTTTCGGATAAATTAAAACCTTTTTCCTATCGAGTATTAAAAGAAGACTGTTTAGATTTACCGGACAAAATTTTTATGAAGCGACAAATTAAATTAAGTAGTGAGCAATTAAAGCTCTATGATCAAATGAGAAAAGAAGCTTTAGCTACTTTAAATGGTAAACAAGTTACTACCGTTAATGCCTTAACTCAATTAATGAGATTACATCAAATTACATGTGGTCATTTTACTGCTGATGATGGGACTACTCAAAGAATTCCTAATAACAGGATTAGTGAATTAATGGATGTATTAGATGAAATAGAAGGTAAAGCTATTATATGGGCCCATTATCAATGGGATATAAAAGACATTATTAAGGAAATTGTTAAGGTCCATGGTCCGGGTTCCGTGGTCGATTATTATGGGCTCACGCCTCAAGATGAAAGACAGTCTAATATTAAAAGTTTTCAAACCGATGATAAATGTAGATTTTTAGTAGGAACTCCTCAAACAGGAGGATATGGTATAACCCTTACTGCAGCAAATACTGTTATATATTACTCTAATGGATATGACCTCGAAAAAAGATTACAATCAGAAGATAGAGCACACAGAATTGGACAATCCAAATCTGTAACTTATGTCGATTTGATTTGCGATGATACCGTAGACGAAAAAATCGTAAAATCTCTCCGTAAAAAAATAAACATAGCATCAGAAGTTTTAGGAGAAGAGTTAAGGTCATGGATTTAGTAGGATATACGCGCGACGCGCGCTAAAATTTTAGGATACGACTTTTCCGCCGCTCCACTTCATTTCCGGCAAACCATTTTCGTAAGTTTTTCCATCATATGTTAAAACCTGTTTTCTGTTCGCACCCTTTTCATTGTACGACACGTGGACCCAGCCACCTGCTGGATCATCTTTATTATAGAACTCAAGTATCAATTGGTCAAAATCTACGTTAGCTTGTATCCAATAAGCAGTCTGTATGTTAGGCACGCCAGCTATTTCAAAGTCAACCGCCTGGCCTTTAGCATGCTGCGACGTTTTTTTACTGCCAATCGCCTCGCAAAGCTCTTCGGATCTGTAACCAGAGGTAATAGTAATGGGTTTATCAAACTTCGCACGAACCGGTTCCAATATTTCATAACATACGTTCTCCAAATTTTTAATGTCCCCGGACCCTGGTGAGTTATCAATCCCTTTTCGAGTCGCGGTCATTGATTTAGTAAATTCTTCTAGTTTAAAATGTTTTGATAGTTGCATAAAAGTTTTTAGTGTTGAATTAAAGCAAAAATAACATAAGCCATGCCTGTAATTAATGCACCTACAGACACTAATAGAATACTTTCAATTCTATCAATTTGTTTTTTTATTCTAGAAATTCTTTCATGAGTTTGCTTTTGCATAATTCTGCAAAGTTTTTCATGAGAATCTATTCTTTGTAACGCATCAGTTTTGGCCATTAAGTCCTCGCCGCAATTATTTTTTCACTCGGGGATAGTAGTGCTTCCTCTGTTCTTGTCAAGTTAGTTTGTGGGTTTTTTTGCGCTATTAATTGCGCTTGATTTGCAACAGGCATAGAAGTTGGTGGTAATGGTGGTGTTTGTTTAGCTATATCTGTTGTTTTTTCCTCTATTATTGCTTCACTTTTCTTTTCTTTTTTAGGAGCATAAATTTCTTTTTCTTTAAGTAATTTAAACTCTTTATTTAATCTTTGTTTTTTTAATTTCTTTTCTAATTTTTTAATTCTTTTTTTAACACGTTTAGTTAAAGGATTACCTGCTCCATATCTTTTATCAATTTTTTCATAAGCATCTTCCATTCCTTCACTAATACTTAAAGGTTTAAATTTATTTTTAACAATCATTTTATATATATCCCCTCTATTTCTAGACTCAAAGATCTCTTTAATATCTTTTCTAGAAACTTGTAATGTTCTAGCAGCGTCATATAGTCTTCTTAATTTTTCAAAAGTTTCTAATCTTTGTTCGTTAGCAAATATATATTGTCTAATGATTTGGTTTTCATCTGTTACAGGATCTCCTGTTAAAGTACCTGCATATATTAATTGTCTTTCATCAGATTCTATTTGTAAAAATTTTCCAAGGTTTATCTCTAACGATCTATGTAAATCTAATGGAGCTTTTCTTAAACCAATTAACCCTAGTAACTCATCTGTGACTTTATACTGATTTCCTTTAATTGTTTCACCTTTGATGGCTTTGTATAATCTTTCCATCTGAATGTTTGAACCAGGTGAGTATACTCTTGCTAAGTGTTTAATAGTTTTCCAGATCTTATCTCCATCAGAATCTCTTTCATTCCAAATTTCAGATCCTGTTTTAGTTCTACCACCTCTAAAATATATGTCTGCTATACCACCTAACCAAATAGACTCTGATACAAATGGCTCTACAAGTCTAGCTAGCCCTGCTCCCATACCTTTAACTAAGCCAGGTATAACAGGGTCATCTTTATTTTGTTCCATCTTAGTTATGATAGCTTGAATAGGATTAGTTACAGTATCATAGAAAAACGCTCTACTAAAATCTATATATTTATATTCACCATCTTCATAAACCGGTATCACTGTAGATTCTTTTGAGAACCACGGTAAGAATTCTTTAATGGCATACAATTCATCTTTAGTAATGCCATACATTTTCATACCTCCCCACACTGCTAGTGGTCCTATGGTTCCAACTGTTGTAGCAAAACCAATAGCTCTTTCCCACCCCATTTGTTTGAAAATAGGGCTTCTCATTTCAGCTCTAGCACCATTCATAATATTAGTTGACGTTCTTATAATTTCTGCAGGCCATGATACGAAATTTCCAAGCGGTGATCGTCTACTAGCTTGTACTATTTCATTAACGTACGCATAGTTAGGCAACATCTCCCTTACTTTTTTAGTTGCCATCTTCATTATTTCTAGGTCACCAGGAATGTCAGCTTGCTTAACTATACCTTTTTTTAGTGCAGCTTTATAAGCGTTGTGAATTTTATGATCTTCTATAAAAAAATTTGTTATCTTCCAAATGTCATCTTCAGCAATATACATGTCCTGAGCAGCCTTAACAAATTTTCCACCCCAACTCTTAGGTTTTTCTATCATTCGTTTTAACCAACCTAATGATTGAGTATCTTCTACAAGACCTATTACATCTCTGTACACAGCATTTTGATTAACCATCCCTTCATCAAGTAAGAATCTATATAAAGCTTGCCCTCCTTGTTTTAATTCATTGGTACTTACTTTTGCACCAGCAGTATACATTGGACCCGGACGATTTCTAAATTTATGTCCTACACGTGGTAAGTAACTTAATAATTGAGGTTGAACAGTTCTAAGCGCTCTCCATAATGCTTGACTAAACACCAATGGATTTGTTAGAGCATATCTAATATTACCCAAAGCAACTGTAGTCACCGCTCCTGATGAAAAGTTTCTAGCATGAGTAAAAGGACCACCAACTGTTTTACCCATTTGAATTAATCCTTTAGGTGCCATCACTGCCATTTGATATGCCCAGTGTTTAGATATACTTCCTAAAGTATTTTGTGCTCCACTTTTTAAAGCTTGTGCAATAGTTTCTGTAGTATACATTCCATCTAATGGAACGGTGTATGCTTCTTCAGCTAATTTGTTTGGAAGTTTTAATCCATTCGCTGCATCAATAATTTTTTCTCCTGTTCCAGCCCATGCTTTAGCAGCAGAGTTATAAGTTGGGTATACAATTGCTCTTTCCCCTCTAGCAATTTGTTCAGCTGCAGCTCCTTTAATTACGTTATAAAATCTATCTCTCCCTGCAATGTCTGCAAGGTCAGCGGTTACATTTGAAATAACATTAGTTGCATTCTTATAACTACCAAATAATTTTTGAAAAGCTGCAAGGTCTGATTCTTTTTGGATCAATCCTCCTATATCATCAGCTGCAAATCTACCACCGCCTGTAATATTTTTAGCAATAGACTTAGTTATTAAAGCTTTATCAGCATTCAGTCCAATTCCTGGATACTTAAAGAAAGGTTGACCAGTATGCGGATCTAATTTTACGTTTTTAATTATCTGATCTACCGTAAGACGCGCTTCCTCTTTAGACATTTTAACTTTATTAGCTGTAGCATTTCTTCTAAATATGTCTGCTACTTCATCTTTAATTTGTCTTGAAACTGTGTAACCATCTACCGGAGATAAACCATTGTCTTTAAATATTTTATATTCAGTAGATAAAGTATCACCTATTCTTTCTTTCATAAGTTTAACAAACTCTTTTAAGCCTACATTTAAATTACCACCTTTAAAAATAGTATTTAAATACTGTCCCCAAAATCCATGGACATCTTCTATCTCTTTAATAATATTATTAATTTCTTTACCAGGTATTTTTAATTTTTCTAAACTTTCTCTAAAAGCTTTTATAGCTGTGTTATCAAAACCTTGTACTACAATTTTACCTTTTTGTGTGACAAACTTTCCTGACTCAATTACTTTAACAATTGCTTTTGAAATTCCATCAGTTAAACCTGTTGCATTAGATGCCACTTGAGTATCTCTTGATAATCTTTTTACAATTTGATCTATGTTCTTTAAAAAATCTGTGGATAATAAGTTAGCTGAATCTGATTTACCTTTAAGCCTTTGCATAGCTTGAAACTGTTCTTCAGGATAAGGACCTCTAGCTCTCATGGGTCTTGCTACATATTTCTCTACTGTTTTATCAAACTTAGTAGCGTTCGCTGCTCTTTTATACACACCACTGGTAATACTTTTACCTACTTTACCTAGTCCCCATATCGCAGGGATAATTGGAAAGCCCATTTCACCAGCAAACTTTAATTTATTATACAACATTCTGGTTGCATCTTCTTTAGATGTAGATTTTTCTTTTCTATCTAAAGCAGTTAATTCTCCTTCATCAAAAAATAAATCTCCAAAGGTACCAATGTTTTCTGCATCATATACAACAGCTCCAGCTAGACCTCCTCCTACTGCCACTGAAACAAATTTTTGTTTACGGGATAAGTTATTATATTTTTTAACTTCTTTTAATCCTCTATCTAAATTAGTATTCTTAGAAGTCTTTACATATTTTCCTTTTTTAATACCATCCATTGCATTGTTAACCATTCTAAATGCGTCATCCGTTAAACCAACACCTTTTGAACCTACAGTTGCCCAACCTCCATACATTTGAACTAAGACTTCGGTTAGTCTACCTACGGCATTTTGTTTTGCTTTTTCAGAAGTAAATTTCATTAGCTCACCAGCAAATGTATCTTCAAACCATCTATCTAATCTTGCAACTCTACTTTGATCTACTGGTAAATTATTTTTATCAGCATAGTCTAAAATCATGGCTCCAAGATTAGCAAATCCATAAGGAATTTGTATAGTTCCTGAAATTATTCCATAACCTAAAGCCTCTAATGCACCTACATCACTACTTAAAGGATCTTTAATGCTTTTGGATTTTATTTTACCTGTGGTACCTGAAGATTCATAAGAAGCTAATTGAGGTTTAATAGGTTCTTCGTCTCCGTACTCTTCTTCTAAATTTTTAACTTTCTTACCACCCCTATCCATGTTTTCTAATTCAGATGGAGTTATAAAAACTTCTCCTTCAGCGTATTCTCTAGGGTCTTTGTAATCAGGGTCACTTCTTTTTTTATAATCGTAGTAGGCGTCGTCGCCTTCTTTAATTCTAAATTTAGTTTCTCTGATGATTTTAAAAGCGTTGTCTAACCCTTCTCTTATTTGACTTTTCTTACGAAGTCGTGCTTCTCTTTTTTCTAGTTGAAGATCATAAGCTTCTTGATCAGAAATAACTTTTTCTACTTTCTTCTTTTCTTCTTCTTGCTGATCTTTAACAAGTTTTCTAGGGTCAAATCCAAATACCATTGGACCTCCTATTCTATTACAACTGGGATAAGCTCTTGTCCACTTTCACTAACCAACCATACAGTGTTAGTTCCCACATCTATATAATGATGTCCAGGTTTATAAGTTTCATTATCTACACCTTCTGGTAGCATTAGTTTACCACTTTTATCTGGGTTTGGTTGTAGTTGACCTATTTGAATGTCATCTGTATCTATGACTGCAGAATAAGCATTAAATAATTTGTTGTTTTCTTGCGCCCAATCATGAAATGTTTGTACTTTTTTAGCTTGTTGAGGAGTAAGAGCAATACCTTGACCTATATCATCATCAGCATAATTATTTCGTAATATAGTTAAATTTTCTTTTTGTTCTTCTAATACTGCTTGATCTTGTATTCTTTTAGTTTCATCTGGGTGTTGTTTTTTTCTATATATAACTTGGTTGAATGCTTCTTCTTCAGTCATTCCTTGATCCATATAGAATTTCATTTCTTGTTGAACTCTTAATTGATCATCCTTGTTCATGGCTTTATATACTTCTAAACCAAACTGTCTTTCAGCTAGCTTATGTTTATATTTATTCATGTCGTAAGCTGCTCTACCTTGTTGATATCTTGAGTAAGGTTCTTTACCAGCTTCACCTACATCGCTCCAGAAATCTCCAGTCGATGGACCACTCATTAAATTTAAACCAAACGTACCCCAATCAAAACCTGGAGCTTTAGGTGGATCTATTTGTTCATATGAAAAAGGAAGCGATGGTGGTGCTTCTTTTTCTTCTACAACAGTGTCTGTTGCAACAATAGCTGGATTTATTTTTGTTCCTGGATCGTCTTCTACATCTCCTCCATTAGCATACCCTCGTCTCAAACCAGAAGTTATACCTCCAGCTGAGCCACCTTTTCTGAACATAGGTCTGTGAAAAATTCTACTCATTATGCGTTGTCCCCAAATACGTTTTTATAGAATTGTCCTCCCACCGATGCAATTCCTAAAGCTTTTGTTAATGGATCTTTATCCGGCATTACTGTTGATGAATATCCTCCAGGCATACCAGCCAACATAGAAGATAAACCGCTGCCAAGGTATCCTAATCTCTCATATGGTTCGTATGCTTTTAGTCTATTTGCTTCTCTCAAGGCAT
>VTLG01008750.1_pt1 | contig 44531 bp, 74 predicted proteins | sample 4694571 | NCBI WGS metagenome assembly VTLG01 (sample SAMN12604809, study PRJNA352737) | marine metagenome | biome: ENVO:00000447; feature: ENVO:00000209|ENVO:00000569|ENVO:01000036; material: ENVO:00002151; isolation source: viral sequences binned using virsorter ...
GGAAAAAGAATTATGGCTAATGGAATAGAAGATTTAATGAATATTAGAACAACAGGTGGAACTCAAAACGTTCCTCCAGGACCACCAATGGGCGGACCACCACAACCACAACCACAACCACAACCACAACCAATGGGACCACCAATGGGAGGACCACCACCAATGGGGGGCGGAATAGCTTCAATGGGTGGCGGACAACCCCCAATGGGACCCCCACCAGGAATGGGGGGCGGACAGCCTCCTATGGAAGAATCTGTATCAATCGAACAAGATGCAGCAATGTTAGCTGAAGCGACGATGGGTAGAACGGGCGGAGATCCTGAAGCATCCTTGGCTATTTTACAAACAGCAGCAGAGATGATTATGTCTGTTGGTCAAGAAGGTCCGATGATGGGCGGAGGCGGACAAGAACCTATACTAGCGAGTAATGGTGGACCTTTATATGCTCAAGAGGGTAAGCCCATAACTGGTGAAGAAACATTGAAACAAATGATTATGGATAATCTAATACTAAATAGCGAAGGCGTTAATTCTATTAGTCCTTTAGGCTACAACACAAGCGGTAGAACTCTTTCTGATAGAGATTCATCAGGTAGAACTCTTTCTGATAGAGATTCATCAGGTAGAACTCTTTCTGATAGAGATTCATCAGGTAGAACTCTTTCTGATGCAGACCTACTAACAGCAGCTTATGATGCAGCAGCAGCTAATTCTCCAACAGGTCGAACTACTTCTGATGAGGATGTATCTATATTTGATGAGGGTTGGTCTGCGCTTAAAGATTATATAAATTATCATTCCTTAGAAGAATTTAAAAAAAGAAGAGAAGAGCGGTTTAAAACAATGGATATGGTTCGAAACAGGAATAAGCCTACTGATCCAACAGAACAACTATCTGAAACTGTTCCTGTTGCTTTAGGTATTGGGACTCCTTCTAAATCTTTTTCTTCACTATTAAAAGATTTACATAAGCAAGACGTATTTGATAGTTTAGTTTCTTCTCGAGGCGTACTCCCTCCAAAGATTAAGTAATCCAATCTTTCCATTTCTCATCCCCTAGTACTTCTTGTGCTAGGTCGAGTTTGTTTCTAAGAGCTTTTACGATCTTTTCATCAACCGTACCTTTAGCAATTAGATCAATATAAGTAACTTTGTTTACTTGTCCTATACGGTGAGCCCTATCTTCAGATTGTAAACGCTTTTCTAGATCATAATTGTTCGAATAATAGATCACGGTACTTGCTTCTGTTAAGGTAATACCATAACCCCCTGTTTGTACGTTACTAATTAAATATTTTAAAGAGGAGTTTGGATCTTGGAACTTTTTAATAACTTGCTGACGTTCCTCATCGGGGGTAGCTCCATAATAAGTAGTTACCGCTTCTGGTCCAACAGTTTCTTGTAACGTTTTTAAGATACGTTTAATATCGTATTGATAATTCGCCCATATAATAACTTTGCCCTGTGTTTCAGCTAACACATCTAATAGCTCATTTAAACGATTGCTTTTAATTTCTACTTCCTCTCCTCGATCGTGTTTAACGAACCCACAAACCACTTGGTGTAATCTAAGAATTTGGGTGAGGACAGAAGTAACACTAACGAGTTCACTAGACTCTAATTGAGCAATAGCATAATCTTTTAATTGTTTATAAACTTTCTTTTGTTCAGGGGTTAGTTCTACTTCCCTACGTTGATAAACTTTATCAGGTAAGTCTAAACATTCTTTCTTTAGTACCCTGTAAGAAAACTCATTTACATTGTCTGTAAGTTCATCTAAATTTTGATAACCTACAACTTGTCTAAAGGTTCGTTGTCCCATATTTCTATTAATTACTTTTGCGTATCTATTTTGAAATGAGTAATAAGAGGCATAACCTAAAAGCTGTACAGATAGAAAAGCACTTTGGCTATATAAATCTAACGGTGATTGGGTAATAGGAAAGCCTGTAAGAATTCTACGGTACTTTGTATTAAGAGCTAATTTTAATAAATTCTTGGTTCTTTGTGCTTTAGGGTTCTTAATGGTCGTAGATTCATCAACCGCGATCAGTGCATTATGAGCTAATATAAATTTCTCAGCAAAAGCAACTCCTTTTTTCGTGCTAAAGGCTTCTACATTAATAATTAATATTTTAAGTTCAGAAATTGTTTCAAATAATTTTATCAGTTCTCGTTTTTGAGTTTTAGTTGGCGCAGGATTCCATACTGCTATGTGATGTTCTACGTGCTCTGGTATATGGGTGGGTATTTCTTTACCCGACCAATTTCGATAAACCCCTTTGGGGGCTACAATAATTGCTGCATTTATCCCCCCTTTATCATAAAGCAACGCAATATTGTCTATAAGTACTTTAGACTTACCTGTTCCCATTTCCATAAAATAAGCATATTCTTTCTTATTCCAGGATCTTTTTAACGCCTCAAGCTGATGCTCATAAGGCTTTGTTTTAAACCTATATTTCATATTACTTTCTAATTTCTAGTTCCCATTATATATTACAATCTAATTATAAAAAGCCCCAAATTAATAGTTTTCTCGTGCCCTCTAATAGAATTAGTAGTTTCTAATAGATTGAATCGTCCAATCTAATAGACTGTAACCCTCTAAAACACTGTCTTTTTTAAGAAATCTATTAGATTATTAGCGATATTAGTACTTTTCGAAAATTTTAAAGAAAAAATTTTTAATTTTTAAAACTACTATATAACTAATAGCTTTACTTTGTCTAAAATGATATATACTATTTAAGTTCTAGAAATAAGAAAGGAGAAAAAAGTGACAGTATATGTCGTACAAGAAGTTCCAGGACGAAACATAGCCTCTGCTAGAGAGTATGGCGATTTTGAAGTTCTGTTACCCTCTAACACACAAATAATGTTAAGTTCTGCTCCTTCCGTGCGTAGAATGAAAAAGATTCTACAAGACTACAAGGAGGAAGATTACTTATTATTAATAGGCGATCCTGCCGCCATTGGCGTAGCGTGTTCTATCGCTGCATTTTATAATAGAGGTAGATATAGTATATTGAAATGGGATAGACAGGAAGGTTTATATTATCCCGTTGATATTGATCTACACCAGAAAGGAGAAATAGATGAATGAAAAACCAACCTTTGAGGACTTAGTCGGTACTAAAGAGGTTCAGGAATGGACCAATGAAATTACTGACGGAGAACTCAGTATAGTTTCTAGTTTAGCTAATAAACAACTTCAACTAGCTACGCAAGTAGCAGAGATTGAGTCAATGTTAAAAGCTAAAAAAGAAGAACTTCGTTTGACTTCGGAGCAAGAGTTACCTGACGCGATGCAATCCGCAGGACTTACTCAAATAACACTTAGTAGTGGAGAAAAAATCTCCATTAAGGAGTTTTATAACGCTCATATATCGAAGGCAAACCAAGAAAAAGCATATCAATGGTTGATAGAAAACGGTCACGAAGGACTTATAAAGAATGAAGTTCTTTTAAAGTTTGGTCGTGAGGAAAGCTTAGTAGTTGAGGAAACAGTCTCAGCTCTGCAATCTAGAGGACTATCACCTGAAGTGCGTCAAAGTGTTCATCCAAGTACATTAAAAGCTTTTGTAAAAGAGCAATTTACTTCGGGGAACGATATACCAACCGAGCCCTTTGGTATCTATATAGGTACTAAAGCAACAATTAAAAAGGATTAATTATGGCAGATAAAAAAGAAATAGCGGAAGCTAATAGTACTGATCTCTCTACTTTTGACGATAGTTTATTGTCAGGAGGAACGGGGTTAGAAGAAACTACAACGGAGGATTTTGCGATCCCCTTTATTAGGGTTCTACAACCTTTGTCCCCTCAACTACAAAAACAACACGGTAGTTATGTAGAGGGAGCAAGTGCAGGAGACCTTTTCAACACAGTTACAGGAGAAATCTATGACGGTGAAAAAGGAATATTAATAGTTCCTTGTGCTTATAATAAAAAGTACATCGAATGGATTCCTAGAGAAAAAGGTGGTGGGCTCGTGAATGCTACTCATGATATCTCTATTCTATCTAGTTGTACTAGAGATCCAGAATCTAGAAGAGATTACACAGCTGAAGGTAATGAGATTGTAGAGACTGCACAATTTTTTGTGTTAGTTTTAGAAGGAGATTCGCCACAACAAGCGGTTATAGCTCTTACTTCTACACAATTAGGTGTGTCTAGAAAATGGTTAACCATGTTAAGAATGTCTAGAGTACAAAATAACAAAGGAGAGTCTGTAGAAGCTCCTATGTTTGCTTATACTTATAGACTTACTACAAACACTCAGTCTAATGATAAAGGTAGTTGGAATGGGTATTCTGTAAACCAAGAAGGAGCTACAGAAATGTCTATAGCTATGATAGCTAAAGACTTTATGTCCGCAGCTAGATCAGGTGATGTGCAAGTTAAAGAGGAACAACAACGTGATGACGTAAAAGATACTACGTTTGAAGACGCAATTTAATAAGGAGGAATTCTATGTCGTTAGCAGAGGAATTTGCTACACGTTATGCTGGATTGCGAAAGGCTTACGGTACATTCACTGCAAGTGAGGATACACGAGAAGATGGCAAGGCAAGTGGTAAAAACATTACTATTTCTAAGGAGTTGTCTGATCAAGACCTTCTAAAGTTATGGGAAGACCATTTGTCAGGTCAACAAAGCGTAGGGATTGTAGCGATTGACGAAAACAATAGTTGTGTGTGGGGAGCGATTGATGTTGATGAATATCAACTCGATCTTAAAAACCTTGCCAAAAAACTCGCTAAACAAGACCTACCTTTAGTTCTTTGTCGTAGTAAAAGCGGAGGAGCACATATCTATCTCTTTATAAAGGAACCTGTTGCGGCTTCAATGCTACAAAGAAAACTTAGACAATTAGCCGCATCGATCGGCTACGGTCAAGCAGAAATTTTTCCAAAACAAACACAATTATTATTGAAACGTGGTGATAGAGGAAGCACGTTGAATATGCCTTACTTCGGAGGAGAAAACTCAACCCGATATGCTTATGGTAAAGAAGGAGAAGCACTTACTCCACAAGAATTTTTAGATTACGCTACAAAACTTGCCTTAACCCCCAATGAATTAGAAAAATTAGAAGCTAGTCCATTAAATGAATCTATTGACTGGTTAGATCAAGCTCCCCCCTGTATACAACATTTAGTTGTTCAAGGATTTCCTAAAGGTACACGAAACTCTGGACTGTTTAACGTAGGAGTATTCCTTAGAAAGAAATTTCCAGACGAATGGGAAAAAAGATTAGAAGATATAAATATAAAATATATGCAACCTCCGTTGGGGGCACAAGAAGTTTTAACTATTGGTAAACAATTACAAAGAAAAGATTATTTTTATAGATGTAATGATCAACCTATTGTTAGTCATTGTAATAGTCCTTTATGTCGAACACGTAAATATGGGATTGGTGCTAATGGGGGAACACCGTTATTTAGTAATTTAACTAAACAAGATAGTGATCCACCAATTTGGTTCCTGGATGTTGAGGGAGGAAGGTTAGAATTAGAAACCGATGACCTATTAAATCAAAATAGATTTCAAAGAAAGTGCATGGATGCTTTAAATAAGATACCTCAGAAGGTTAAGGAAAACGTCTGGAGACAGATCATCCAGCAGCTCTTAGATGCATTAACCGTGGTCGAAGTTCCGAAAGAAAGTTCCACAGAAGGGCATTTTTTAGAGTTGTTAGAAAATTTTTGTACAGAACGACCTGCAAGGGAACGGGATGAACTTTTATTACATAAACCTTGGACCGATAACGGTAAAACTTATTTTAGATTAGCAGATTTAATGGAATACTTACATCGACACAATTTTAAAGAGTATCAAAGAAATAATTTAACTTCTAAATTAAAACAATTATATGGTGAACCTCATTTCTTTAATATAAAAGGACGAGGAGTTAATGTTTGGTACATTGAAGAATTTAAAGCACAAGACGAACCCCATAACTTACCTGATTTTAATGATAATTTATTATGATTAAATACATTAAAAGTGGTTTAAGTGGATTTAGTCCCATGATAGAAGAATGGGACGAACCTATCGTACGTGAGTATTGTGGCAAAACAATAGAAGGAAGAAAAACAAGAGCTTTTGGCAATTCAAATTTTGAATATGCAGGTCGGCTTTACGAACCTACTTCTTGGAGCGTTCCGATGCAATATATAAAGAAAAATACTGAGAAATTGGTGAAAAGAGAAACAGGAAGAAAAATATCTTTTAGTTTTTGTCTTTGTGGATATTACGGGAAGGATGGTAAAGGTATTCCTCATCACACAGATACAGTACCTACATTAAATGATTTAATTGTTTCTATTTCTTTTGGTGCTCCTAGAATTTTTCAATGGCGTCAATATAAATATCCTATTAAAATAGAAACAAACACAAGCGAAAGAATTCCTCAATGGCATAAAACCGATGGAATTGCAGAAGAAATAAACTACATGGCTCAAGATGGAGACGTATTTATATTTGATGGTCACTCGCAAATGACTTCGACCCATGCTGTATTAGATATTCATGAAGGAGCAGGAGAAAGAATTAATTTAACTTTTAGGACAGGAATATGAAAAGTAAACTAAAAATACTTATAGAGTTTTTGCAATATTACTTATTTAAAAGGAGAAGAAGATGAAATGTTGGCACTGTAATACAGAATTAATATGGGGTGGAGATCACGACATAGAGGAATGGGATGACGAGTACATAATGGAAACTAATTTAAGTTGTCCTGATTGTGGTTCAGAAGTATTAGTATATTTACCAAAAGATAAGAAAAAAGAATGACTTTACCTAGTCATACACAAATAATTCTTGGACCACCAGGAACAGGAAAAACTACAACACTTCTTGGCTTAATTGAAGACGAACTAGAAAACGGTACTGAACCTGAAAAGATCGGCTTCTTTACTTTTACTAAAAAAGCAGTAAACGAAGGGAAGGAAAGAGCTATGAATCGTTTTAGTATAACCAATAAACAACTACCTTTCTTCCGCACTCTACATTCATTAGCTTTTAGACAACTAGGACTTACTAGGGAAAGCGTGGTGAGTGGTTCAGATATATTTGATCTTAATGAAAAACTTAATTTAAAACTAACGGGCAGAACAACTTCTGATGATGGTCATTTGTTTGGTATGACGCATGATGATCGTCTAGCTTTTATAGAAAATCTTGCTAGGATGAGAGAGATACCTTTAAAACAACAATGGCACGAAGTTGAAGATGCAGTGGGGTGGTTTGAACTAGAACGGTTTGCTAGGGGATTGCGATTATTTAAAGAAGATCGACTATTAGTAGATTATACAGATATGCTCCAACAATTTCTTACCGATGGGGACGTTCCTACATTAGATGTGATGTTTGTAGACGAAGCACAAGATTTATCTCCTTTGCAATGGGCGGTGGTACGTAAGTTAGCAGAAAAAGCCAAAAAGATTTACGTAGCGGGAGACGATGACCAAGCGATCTATCGTTGGGCGGGAGCCGATGTTGATTATTTAATCAATAACTCTACTAATGCCATAATTTTAAAACAATCGTATCGAGTACCTTCTTCAGTGCATAAAGTAGCCAGTCAGTGTATAGAACAAGTTGGTTCTAGAATTTATAAAGAATGGAAACCTCGAACAGATGAAGGATTGGTGCGTTGGGAACCAACTATTGAATTAGTTAACATGGACGAAGGAGAATGGCTTGTTTTAGCTAGAACTAATTATTTATTATTAGATGTAGATGACTATTGTAGAAACGAGGGATGGTTTTTTGAAGTAAAAGGTAGACCAAGTATTTCAGAAGCAAAAGTAAGAGCGGTGGTTTATTGGGAAAGGTTATTAAAAGGTGAAACTGTTACTTTGTCTGAATGTGCAAACATTTTGAAATATATAAAAGTTAAAACCCCTAAAAAACTTGATCTACTTGATACTGATTTAATTTTACAATATGAAGATTTAAAAAGTCATTTCCCAGACCTACCTCAAGGTCATTGGTATGATGTTTTTACTCTATTAAGTGCTAAAGAAATTAGTTACATACGAGCTATGTTAAGACGTGGAGAAAAAATTACTAAACAACCACGCATACGTTTATCTACAATTCATGCTGCTAAAGGAGGAGAATCAACTAACGTTGTACTTCTAACTGATATAACGACCAGAGTTTATAAAAACTATCAACAAAACCCTGATGAAGAAAACAGAGTGTTCTACGTGGGGATAACGAGGACAAAAGAAAATTTATATTTAATAGAGCCTAAAACAACACGCTGCTATCAAATATGAAAGTGCTTTACTTTGTATATAAAAGTAAAGGATAATAAAATATTAAAATAAGGAGATAAATATGTCATCAATAAGAAAGAAACTAACTGTTAATGAAAATGACAGTAAAAACACAAGAATGGATCTTGCTTCTGCGGGGATTCTTGGTAATTGGAGACCTGATGAACTAGCCCACATGAGTAGGTTCGATAAAATTTCCTCACTTTGTATCGAAGAAGCTAAACGGTTAGACAGACCACTTGATACTTTCGAAATGGGGTGTGGTGAGTGTTGGGCTTTAAGAAACCTTTATAAAGCATACGTAGTTAAGAAAAGCGACATTATACGATCTTTTTATGGTACAGATATTGATCCTGCTTGTGCATTAGAAAATCGGTTTTGGTCAAATGCAGGAGAACCTTTAGAAGAATCTACTTGGTTCAAAAACTTTAATGGAACGATTAATATCGTAGATGTAACTGTTCCTCAATATAATGAAAAGGGAAAACAATTAAATATATTTAATGCTCTTGAAGATGAAAGTATTGATTTCTTTTGGTCTACTGAAGTTATTGAACATATGAAACGTGAGTTTGTGCCCCCTTGGTTAGATGATGCGGCTAGAACCATGAGACCTAATGCACTTGCATATATCTCTACTCCTAACCATGATGGGTCTAACGACAAGTTACCTGCTGACCATGTTTATGAATGGGGGTTTCAAGAACTTAAAGAAGAACTAGAAAGAAATTTTGTTATTGAAGCCGTAACAGGGACATTTATTCAAATGCCTAATTTAAAAAGAGCCATGCAAGAACAAGCAGAACCTGCAGTCGATGGTCTACCTACATATAGCAGTACTCGTTTTCCTAAATCCTGGAACATGGATCAGTTTGAAATGCTTAAACAAAGATATGGTAAGCAGTTCTTGCGAGTTGCATGTGCAGCACCATACCCTGAATACGCTAATAATTGTGCATGGGTGTTACGTAAAAAATAATGACTAAATTTATTTCTGCAGAATTGGATAATTATTGCTATTGGCAAAAAGAACGAGAAGCTATTCGCATTAAAAAAGAATCTGAAAACCAAGACCCCCCTTGGACAGAAGACCCAATTCTGCGGGAATTTAAGTTTTGTCAAGTTTTTAGGGAAGACGACCGTACAACACGTTGGTTTAAAACCCATATTAGAGAGCCTATGAGAGACGATGAAGATGTTCTTATGGCTACGATTATTTTTCGTTGGTTTAATCTAATAGAAACAGGCAGGACTTTAATAGAGCATAACTTATTAAGAAAATGGAATAGAAAAAAAGCTATTTATGAAATAACTAAACAACCTAAATGGATCACAGGGGCATATATTATTAAAACACCAAACGGTATGGATAAAGTAACAGGAGTAGCTGAATGTATTTCCCATATTTGGAGAGCTAGAGAATCTATTTTATCTAGATTACATGAAAATTTAGCTAAAGATGAATCTTCTTTAAAAGAAACGTGGGTGATTCTTAGAGATTATCCTTATATGGGTCCATTTATGGCGTATGAAGTTGTTACTGATTTAAGGCATACTTATTTATTAGAAAACGCTCATGATATTTTGACTTGGGCTAATGCTGGTCCAGGAGCCATGCGAGGACTTAATCGTCTTACAGGTAGACCACTAGACTATAGTCGTAAAGGTCATCCTTGGTGTGAGGAAATGCAAGAGTTATTTCAAGAGGTTAAAAAACAAATACCTTTTCACATTATGCACAGAAACAAAATACCTTATGAAATGCGGGAGATAGAAGGAGGACTTTGTGAGTTTGATAAGTATTCTAGGATTTACAAAAAAGAAGGTCGAACACGATCTATATATAAACATAACAATCTTCCAATGGTGGAAGACTTAATAGCAGGAGAAAGTAAATATGGGGAGTATGAGCGATAGAACAATAGAACTTTTGGAAGATTTTGGTGATGTGGTTGATATACATTACACACAGTTTTTAGAAGTAGCATTCTTTTTAAAAGTACCCGCAGAGGAAAGACTTGCTGTAGCTTTTATAAAGAGAAAAGTACCGATGTTAACCGATGAAGACATTCGTTTTCTTATCGGTGAAGTAGTTGGGGGCTATCAAAATGGATTATGAGAGCAATTAATGCAAGAAATGTAAACGATGCTTTAGAAAAAGGTATTGATTTATTTCAAGACCAAACAGAATACCGAGTACAGGAAAGCCGTAATGGTCTAACGTACGAGGCATTAGGACCAGTCATCACGGTCTATCAAAAACCTTGGGAAAGAGTATGTCTAATCAAAGAAAGAGACGCTAATCCCTTTTTTCATTTTATAGAAGGACTTTGGATGCTTGATGGTCGTAACGATTTAGAGCCTTTAACATATTTTGTTAAATCTATGGAAGATTTTTCTGATGACGGTAAAACTCTATGGGGGGCTTATGGTTGGCGCTGGCACGGTTATTGGATTATTGATCAAGTAACTATGATTATTAGGATGTTAAAAGAGGACCCTTACGAAAGACGAGCCGTTCTACAAATGTGGGATCCTGAAGAAGATTTAGCAAGGGAAGGTAAAGACGTCCCGTGTAATACGAATATTTATTTCAAAATCAGAGACGGTAAATTAATTATGACTGTTTGTAATCGATCTAATGATATGCTTTGGGGGGCGTATGGAGCTAATGTTGTTCATTTTTCTATGTTACAAGAATATATTGCTCATCATTTAAATGTTCCTATGGGAGAATATACACAAATTAGCGATAGTTTCCATGTTTATCACAATGCGGTGTGGAATAAAGTAAAACATCTTGAGATAGATGTTTATACTTACAGAGACAGAAAAAATCCTTACGATTTAATTGATAAATATGAACCTATTCCTTTAGTGACTGACTCTACTTCTTTTAAAAGGGAGTTGAGCTTCTTTTTCGATTATTTTAAACTTTTTAGAGGTTCTCCAGAACATCATTTATTAAAAATAAATGAAATAAAATGGGCTAACAAATCTTTTTCAGACATAGCCGTACCTATGTTAAAAGCTTTTCAGTACCATAAGCAACGAGATTATTTGAATTCATATAGAGAAGTTAATAATATTAAATCTCTTGATTGGATGGAGGCATGTTTTGAGTGGATCCGCAAAAGAGACACAGCCTATACTTTAAACAATGCGGAAAAAGGAGATAATAAATGAGCAGTAAATGGGAAAAAATGAAAGATATCGCTCAAAACGATCTTGAAGCTCTTAAACGAGCTGAAACTTCGTATGGTGATTCTTGGAGACGTCGTGGAGGGGTAGGAGCCTTTATGATGTTAGCGCGTAAATTCGATCGAATCGAGCACCAATCTGAAAAGCATGGGTGGGATATATTCGAGGCTGGCGAAGTCTATAAAGGCGAAGCAGGTCTACTCGATGACCTTCGTGATTTACGTAGATATTTGTTATTAGTTGAAGAATATATTTTAGCTAATACAACAACAGGGAGCAGTGGAGATTTTATCGAAGCTGATGATGTTAACTACTCTGCCGAAGAAGGCAAGGAGGATTATTAAAATGAGTAATACGAATAGTTGGTGGAAAAAATTTGTTAAGTTTTTTACTCCATTACCAAAAGAAAAAGTGATAAAAAACAAAGTTCTTGAAAAAGCAATTAAAGAAGCTGAAGTTGTTTTAAAGAAATTTGATGATGAGCTTCAAGTAGAAAAAATCTATGAAGCTGTAAAGGCAAAACCTAAACGAGCTAGAACGAAAAAGGGAACGTATAAAGGAGACGATAAATCTACTCTAGACGTTAACGAAGCTTGGGAAGGTGGCAAAGCTCCTAAAAAACCTACAGCAAAGAAAACCAAAGTAACCAAGATTAAGAAGAAAAAGTGATCTATCAAAATGTCTTTTTTGCTCCAGAGAGTGATTGGTCTATTCCTGATGTGTTTCCTCAGTTTTCTGAAACAGAAACTATCGCATTGGACTTAGAAACTTACGACCCGCATCTTATGACTTGTGGTCCAGGATGGGCTACAGGTCGTGGGCATATTGTGGGAGTTGGTGTAGCAACAAAAGGTTGGAAAGGTTATTTTCCTATTCATCATGAAGGTGGAGGTAATCTTGATAAAGATATAGTATTACGTTGGTTAAAAAACACTCTATCGTCGATAAAACGAGACGTTATTTTTCATAACGCCTTATACGACGTAGGGTGGCTCCGTAGAGAAGGCGTACACGTAAGCGGTAAAATATTAGACACGATCGTAGCCGCTCCCTTGGTTAATGAGAATAGGTATTCTTATTCTTTAGATAATCTAGGTGAGTTTTACTGTAATGAAAAGAAAGATGAATCGTTGTTACAAAATGCTGCTCTATCCTTTGGGGTAAATCCTAAATCAGAACTGTATAAATTACCCTCCAAGTTCGTTGGACCTTATGGTGAGCAAGATGCCGCATTAACTCTTAAACTTTGGCAAAAGTTAAAGCTTGAAGTTAAAGAGCAAAGTCTTGAAAAAATACTTGAAATGGAATGTCGACTTATCCCTCTACTTTTAGAGATGCGTTGGCGAGGAGTTCGTATCGATGAGGAAAAAGCAGACAGCGTTAGTAAAAAACTCTCTATCGAAGAACAAAAACTACAGGTTGAGATTAAACGTAAGTATGGAGCCGAAGTTAAGCTATGGGCTAATGCATCTTTACAGAGTATTTTTGAACAGAATAAAATATGGTTCCCAAGAACAGCTAAAGGTATGGCTAGTTTTCAAAAAGACTGGTTAGAGGGGCATGAACATGAATTACCTCGACTCATTGTTCGAGCAAGAAAACTTAATAAAGCTAGGACTACGTTCATCGATAAGATGATTAAAGACCACTGTTTTAATGGTCGTATACACGCAGAAGCTCATGCTATGCGTAACGATCGTGGCGGCACGGTTAGTGGTCGATTTAGTTATAGCAATCCTAATCTACAACAAGTTCCTGCAAGAGATCCAGAGATCGGTAACTTAATACGCTCTTTGTTTATTCCAGAGGAAGGTTGTCAGTGGGGAGTGTTTGATTATTCTCAGCAGGAGCCAAGGCTGACAGTTCATTACGCTGATCGAATGAACTTAGCAGGAGCTAAAGATGCGGTAGTTGAATACACAGAAAAGAATGCGGACTTCCATCAAATAGTAGCAGACATGGCTAATATACCACGTAAACAGGCTAAAACAATTAATTTAGGACTGAGTTATGGGATGGGGAAAGAAAAACTTATTAAGGAACTAGGAATAGATTATACAGAGGCTGAAGGGTTGTTTCAACAATACCATGCTAAAGTTCCTTTTATAAAAGGATTACAAGATCAGTGTGCAAGAGTAGCTATGGAACGAGGTTACATTAGAACGTTTGCTGGTAGACGGTGTCGCTTTAATCTATGGGAGGATAGATATGAACGCACTCTACCTCTACCCTACGAAGAAGCACAGGAAAAATACGGTGATAATTTAAAACGATCATATACATATAAAGCTCTGAATCGATTGATTCAAGGATCAGCTGCTGACATGACGAAGTTAGCAATGCTTGATCTATGGGAGGAAGGAATAGTTCCTCACCTACAAGTCCACGATGAGGTTGACATCTCAGTAGAGAACATTGAGCAAGCTAATACAATTACAAGAATAATGGAAAATTGTGTAGAACTTGCAGTACCTCTAATAGTGGATAAGGAACTCGGAAGTTCATGGGGCGAAACAAAGGAAATAAAATGAAAGGTATCTCACAAGAAAAAGCTAACAAAAATTCCATTAAGTACAGAAGAATGTACGAACAATGGTCTACTCACTCTACCACGTTAGAACAAATGGGTAAAGAACACAATTTAACAAAACAACGTATATGGCAAATTATTACACGTTGTAAACTCGGTGACGGAGAGTATTATTATGGTACACAAATAGCTCGGAACAAATGGTCTGAGTTTAAAACTATGTACGATGATCTCGATCAAACTAAACGTGCTTTCGATGATTGGTTAAAAGAAAGGGATGTAAAACTTATCTCTAATAATCAAAAAACCGCTCCACATACTGGATGGGATTGGTCGGTCTAGAACAGTGCTTTACTTTCTAAACTTTACCTTTTACTATTAAGGTATATGTTTTTAAGTAATAAGACAGAAATAATACTACCAAGCAACGAAGCAGAATGCATCGGATGCTCAACTCTTTTGTATGGACACCGAAGAAAGTTTTGCAATTCTCAATGTAGAACTAAATATTATAATAAACAAACCTCTGTCTCAAAAATAGAAAAATCTAGAACCTGTACTTATTGTGAGGGTCTGTTTTTTAAAAGCCGTTCAGGATTGCTTAATTATTGTTCTAAAGATTGTCAAAAACGAAAAAAAGAGGCACAAAATAAAAATCCTTTTACTAAAACAAGTATAAAAGAAAGAAGAATACCTCTTCATAGAAATGTCGTAGATTCTCGAACCACTTGTTCATACGATGAAGTAGTAATAGATAATGCTATAATGGAGCATCTAGAACATTTATGTACCGATCAGCCTTACGTCCAAGAAGATTTAGAATGGTTAGAACGTGTATTAAAAGAAGAACAAACTAGCGCTTTTTATAAAGATGGTACACCTTATAGACCTGAGCCCATATATTACAAACTGTGTAGGGAAAGACAGTATTGGTGGCGGGAACCTCTTCTATCTAGATACAGACGTAGAGCAATAAACTCCTGGCATCATAAATCTTACAAAAAACTATATGAAATGATGATTAAAAAACAAATATACAAAATGAGTTATGGCGAAAGAAAAAAATTTATGGCTTCTATTAAGGTCAAATCTACCACAAATACACCTACAACGGATTGAAACAGGAATGACGGGAGCAGGGGTTCCTGATGTTAATGGTTGTGCAAAAGGTAAAGAGTTTTGGGTTGAATTAAAAGAAATACATTCTGGAAATAAAATAACTCTACGACCTATGCAAATATCGTGGTTAGCAAAAAGAGCTTCTTTTGGAGGACAAGTCTTTGTTATGGCTCGTAAAAACGATGAAATTAAGCTCTACCATATAGATAGCCTTACAGGAATTCAAGACCTCGTGAAGACTGGATATAAATCTAATGCTCTCGTAACTCTTACAATTCCCTATAACTGGAATGCTCTAGTTACTGCTTTACTTTCGTAAGGTTTTTATATACTATTTAAAGGTAGCTAAAAGGCTACGTGATTAACCAGTGCAGCCAAGCACATTAGAAAGGAGAAAAATTATGGCACACCAAGTAGAAACGATGGCTTGGACGGGGGATGTACCTTGGCACGGATTAGGTGTTGAGGTGGATTCAAATCTTAAACCATCGGAAATGCAGAAAGCGGCTCAGTTGGATTGGACAGTTAGCAAACGTCCAAGCTATACTATAGACGCTCCTGAATGGAGCGACAATGTAGGTCTTATCCAAGCGGAAAATACCTTCCACGTTGTTCGAGATAGCGATAACCGAATACTATCGCATTGTGGTAGGGATTATATTCCTATACAGAATGAAGACGTATTCAAATTCTTTAAACGCTTTACGGATGCTGGTCATATGACCATGGAAACCGCAGGAAGTTTAAAGGACGGTGGAGAAATTTGGGGTTTAGCTAAAATCTCAGAAGACTTCGAATTGGCAGGTGACGACCTTATTAAAGGTTATTTGCTTATTAACCAACCTCACATAGTTGGTCGAGCAATGACTATTAAGTTGACACCTATTAGAGTTGTTTGCAACAACACTTTAACTTTTGCATTACAGCAAGGGGGCACAGCTTCCTTCCGTATGCCACACGTTAGAGAGTTTGGGGACGACGTTATACAACTTGCAGAAGAGGCTTTAGGTCTATCTGCAGAACGTATGACAGAGTTTAGAAACGCTGCGACTCTATTATCCAAGAAGAAAGCTAAACATTCTCAATTTCTTGAGTATGTGGGTGAAATTTATCAACCTGATATGATTGCTGCTTATAGACATGACCAACAGCTCAGAGCTGAAGGTAAGTTGATAGGTATGCAAGAACCTCTTGTTGATCAATTTAACAAGTTTCCACTTCTTGCGGTTGATGCTCTTGAACAGTCTCCAGGTGCAAACCTGAAGTCTGCTAAAGGTACGTGGTGGGGAGCATTAAATGCTGTTACCTACGTTGAAGACCATATGCGTGAGTCCGTAACTGAAGGTAATGCCTTACACAGTGCATGGTTTGGAGTTGCGGCTAATCGTAAAGCCAAAGCTCTAGATTTAGCTGTGAAATTTGCGGAGGTTGCATAATGATCGAAGACCCTAAATCTTATATAGTTGATGGTGAAGTATTAGCTATGGTTTGGGCGGCACTCTATGACGGAGCTAACGATGAGTTGGCTTCCGTCATACGTGACACCATGATTGCTCAAGGCTGTCAAGAATTACACGGGGTCACAGACCACGGTTTGATTCTTATGTTCTGGAAGAAATATCTAGAAGAAAAAGGTCTTGTTGAATTTTCTGACACCAAGGAGGTGCATTAAAATGAATGATTCTATTATTGAAAAAGATACCCCTCTTATTGAAAAGGGGGTTCCTCTACCTGAGGACTTAAGATCGCAAACAAGTTATCCATTTGCTAAAATGGAAGTAGGAGACTCGATCTTCTACCCACTCAGTCCAAGCGATAATTCTCAACGTATGAAAAATCGTTTAGCTCAAGCTAGTCGGGGGTTTGGTAAAAAACAAGACCCTGAATGGAAATTTGTTATTCGATATCGTTTAGAAGACGAAGTTTCAGGCGTACGAATTTGGAGGAGTTTATAAAATACAATCGTGCCTATGGAGTAATCTAAAAGTGCTTTACTTCTTTATAATTCCTAGGCACACTTGTAATAGTGTTCTAGCGCAAGTTAGAATTTGTTAACCAAAGAAAGGAGAAAGATATGCGTACAGCAACATCTACACCTTCCTCTGAAAAGAGGATTCCTGCGAAAGTAGTGAGTAATCCTTTGAGCAAAGCTAAAGTGACAGCAGTCCCAAAACCTAGCTCAACTGGTAAAGGAGCATCCAGAACTTTATATAAGTTTATTGGAACTGTTCCTGAGGCTAAAGGATTTACTCCGCAGATGAGAGCCTTAATCTTAACTGCAAGCGAAGCTAAAAAGAGTGAACTCGATTCCTCTAGCTTTACTGCACAAGATTTAGTAGCTCTAGCAGCGAAGCAAGGCAACCTTACTACTGGTCAAGACCCGCTTAGAATCTTTAGATTTTATGCGAAAAGATTAGTAGCGGAAGGTTACTTCGCAAAGGTATAATCCAATAAGGATGTATTAATTGAACCTTGCCAGTGGTTTATAACTCAAACTGGCATTTTAATTTAAGGGGAACCAAATGGAACTAGAAATTACTAAAAAAGACGGATTGCCATGTAAGACCAATCTAGCAGTATTATCGCGACACGTGATTGAACAACTAATTAAAGAACCGTTTATCAAAATTGAAGCGAAGGATAAAGAAAAATTTGACAACATTATCCACAACGTTATCTTTGATGCAGTTGAAAATCTTATAGGAGAAAAAAATGGCACAAGTTAAATATGCAACGATTGAGATTTTAGAAAAACTCACACAAAAAGCCGAAGACTCTGGCAAAAACCGATACCCTGACGTGGGGATGGTTAACGGAGCTCTACTTGAACTAGGTTATGATTTAGAACAAGTCAAACTGCCGATAACTTTTACACTCGACCATAACGATATGGAAGTTAGAGCTATGTTTGTAATTCCTGGACCTAATCCAGAAGCAAACGAACGATTCTTTTTAGATATGGAATACGAAGATTATAACACTCTACCATACGTAAATTTACCTGATAATATAAAGGCTGATGAATTATGATCTATCGATTTTTATTACTTTTTGTTATTGTGGGGTGTGCGACTTATGTTCCAGAAACTAAAGAATGGAACGATAGGTACGACCCTACGGCATGGAGAAAACAATTTGAACAATGTAAGTATAAGTTTTATGTACATTATCCTGATGAAGTAAACCCTAATGATTGGCATAAATGTATGGAGAAAAAACAATGAATTTAAAGAAAGCTAAACTATTACGCAAAGTTTTGAAAAAAGGAGGAGTTGATTGGCGAGAAGCTAAACACGTACAAAGGGAAGACAGGTTCGGAAACCTTGAATCCAAGATTTTTTTAGACCCAAAATGTGGTCGTGGAATATACCAAAAATCTAAAACGATGGCGCAAGTCAAAGGTTTCTAAAAGTGCTTTACTTCTTTATAGTGAGCTTTATAATAATAAGTATATTTTAAATAATAAAATTGATAAGCCCAGAGGGTTGTGAGAGGGATTTTTTAGTTAGACCGCTCACCTTTCTGGCACAAAAACAAGGTGCCCTAATACAAGGATGGGGCTTAAAGGAACAATCCTAATACAACGCCTTATAGTTGGTAGACCTGTAAAACTACCACGTGGTGATTACACGAGCTTTATAAAACCCATTGCAAAACATGGTTAAGCTGAATAGAGATATATGAGGACACCGTGGATCTCTCGTCACCACACTTTTTACAGTTTATTAATAAGAAAGGAGAAATGTATGGAAAAGAATGAAATATTACAAATGATCGATACTCTTACAGAGAGTCTTGATTTATTAGTTCAAACTCAACGTAAAACGCAAGAGTTTATGAACACACAACTAGAGGTAAATGAAATGATTATTAATCGTATCAAACGGTTAGACGCTCAAGTCAATATTATTGAGCACCAAGAACCTTCTGTTGTTAAGAAAGTATTTAACGCTGTAACAGGGGATCGAAATGTTGACACTAGGTAAAATAAAAGAACAAATCTTACCGCATATCAAAGACATAGCAACTAATGATCTTAACACAAGCGAAATTTCTGAAGAGCAGATTATACGAATTCACAAATTTATATCAGAGGTTATTTGGGATTATCACAGGATTTATGAACCTTATAATAAAATAACTAAACCCATTGTTAGACATTGGTTGGATGTTTATTTTATTCAAGAACAAAAAGATTTCCCTCCAGCTGATGAACTTTATGATGAAATCGACAGTTGGGGCGAACCAATTATAAAACAAAGGAGTGTCTAATGATGAATAATATGTTAAAAGTAAATTGGCAAAACGAGGAGTTAGATATAATTTATAGAAAACAAGGTCATCCAGAAAAAGTTTGGAAAGACAATGAGGGTATGCCTTATGGTATTTATTATTACTCGGATGATTTTACCGATATTAATAATTGGAAAACAACGATAGCTGAAACTTGGAATATGGATATTGAAGATGTTGAATGGTTTGCTACCGAGCAAGAACGAGATCGAACTTTTAAAGCAAATCAAGGAGAACGAAGATGAAACTATCTAATATTTATTACCATGACGAGTATGGGAACACAGATTTGGTAGCTACTACTAATAATGTGGATAAGTGGTTAAAGAGTAGCAACGAGGACAGAATAAGGGATGGACATGATGCTGAAAGTTTAGATGATTTTGAAATCAAAGAATTTAATGCTCATCTTTATTTAATGGATAAATTAACAATATTAGCAAAAGTTAAATCTTTTTGTGAAGGCGAAGAAGAAGCTAATGACGAAAACCCTTTTGATGAAGATATAGATTCTTTTGAACAAGGCATGTTAGCAGGACGAGTAGAATTTTCTTCACAATTATTAGAAAATATTACAAAATGGGAGAATGAATGATGGCAACAGTAAAAGCAAACTTCGGTCAATATAAATTTACTGGAACACACCAGGAGTTTAGAAAATTAATTAAAGATTTAATGGTTCTGGAGGAACTCCCAACAATACCAAAACATTTACAAAGTATAGAGCCTAGCAAAATTATACTTTTATATAAACTATTTAAACAAAACTTTTAGGAGAAAGAAATGAGCATAGATATTAAAATAATAAATGATGTCATAGTTAGTCTTTATGATGATTATGAACAAGAACAAGACCAGGCACAAAAAGTAATAAGTGCTTGGTTACGCATTAAAAAACAATTATGGGATTTAGAGAAGAAGATGAGCAAAGCAGATATTAAAATAATAAATAACAGTCGGCTACAAATTCTCAATGAGGAAGGAGTGGTTGTATGTGAGGGAGAATTATATACACCTGATTTTCACGAACAACTATTAGAATTAGTTATTAATCTTGGCTATGAGATAGGGGAACTAGAAACAAATGGAGATTTACTTCCAGATAAATACCAAAGTATTACTTCTGACAACGCAGACTATTTTGTACAAAAAGGAGAGGATGATGAGTGATTTTAATATGATGGGTGCTGTAGGTTATATGTGTACGCAGATGGAAGGATCTCGGGATTATCCTATCGCCACTATTAAAATAGCATTTAAGATGCCAGAGGGAGAAAACGGACGAATTGAGATGTTTCACGTTCATGAAGCTTTACGCAGATTAATGGATAAAAAACAACTTACGTTTGAATTAACCCTACCCCCACAAAAGGATTTATTTTCATGAAAGTAATAAACGATATTATTGATTGGGCAGAAATACGTGGTCTACTCTATGGTCGTGACATACAGCCAGAAAAACAGATGTTAAAACTTGTAGAAGAAGTAGGCGAAACAGCTCGAGCCCTCGCCTACGATGACACACCAGGATTAAAAGACGGCATAGGAGACTGTGCTGTTTGTTTGATCGTTTTAGCAGAACAAAAAGGTTTAACATTCGAGGAGTGCATGGAAGCGGCTTACAAAGAGATATCTCAGCGTACAGGTAAATTAGAGGACGGTTTATGGAAAAAGCAAGAGGATCTCTAGCATTCCTACCCTCCAATACTGCTTTACTTCGCAGTGTTCGTAGGTATACTAGTAATAGTTATTAAAAGGTTTAATAACATTAACCAGAAAGGAGAAAGATATGGAAAAACTACAAGGGCAAATTACTAATTTGAAAGAGTCAGTAAGTGTTTTGGAGTATACATCCACCGCAAGTGATTTTCACGATGATTTGATGGGTGTATTACGTGAAGTTAGCAAAATTATAGAGGAGTTACAACCGCAAATAATTGATCCTGCTGATTTATCGAAAAATGCCGAGCAAACAGTATTAAATGCTATTGCAAAGCTGGAAGGGCGTGTTGTTTCAATAGAAGAAAATATGCTTACTGAATATGATGTTAAGGACATTGCAGAGAGAACCGTTACTGACACGGATTTCGAAGTCGAAGCTGATATATCAGTATACTCAAGATGATAACTGATAACGAAAAAAGGGTCTTGCCATTTAAGTGCGAGATCCTAGACAAAGAACCACAAGTGATTAAAAATCCATTTAGTGGAGAGGCATGTTTACTTGAGCCTGACGCAATAGCCGTTTATGACACTATAAAAGGTAGTGAGCTTTTTGAAGATTGGGATACAGTCCGAAAAGGAATAGATTGGTTTATAGAACATGAACCGAAAGCTTATATGGTTTTACTTGATTAAAGGAGGAATAATTATGGGAAGACCATACATAGTTCCTTACATAAGTGAGGAACAGGTGGAGTGTTGGTTAGAAACCACTAAAGATAACCCTATCGAGATTGTTAAAATGATAGCCAATAACGAAATGACTTCTAAAGCGTTACATAGCGAAATATTTAATAACCCTGACTGGGACCCAACGGAGGAATAATTATGGGATTAGATTGTTACATAGTTCACGGCAACGACCGTGAAAAAGCATTTACGCACGAAGACGATCCACGCATAAAAGATATAATGTTGTGTGGTGGGATGATGAGTGGAAATGGAGCCGACGGATCATTTCGTGGCAAAGCCTACGAACCTTTAGTTAGTGAATTAATGCAAAAAGAGGATGAAGTCGAAAATTCTTATATTTGGCATTTACCCGACGAAGAAGACGCTCATGTTACAGCTTTAGAATTAAAAGAACAAGCTGACGCATTAGCTGATTTCCTTTGCTCGGTCGAATCAGATGCTAAAGAACAAGATTTACTGATTGACGATGGTAAACCTACCCTATCACCTGAAACGATTATTTATCAATACCCATTTGATAATGTTAATATATATAAAGGGATTGCGGGACGTGCTGTCCAATACGAGTATACCTACCAAGAAGTCCAAGACCTGGAATTGTTATTACGCTGTGCGAGTGAACGTGGTGCGGTAATGACCGTATGGTGGTAGTGCAAAACTGCTTTTATTCGCTAAAGTCCCATTTATACTATATATAAGTAAAAAAATTATAGGAGAAAGAGATGAGTAACGATAAATACGATCCTGTCGATATAGCAGGGGTAGGAGTATCTGATCCCTACCCCAAAATAGACTTTGAGAAGATTGATGCTCTATTGAAATGGGTACGAGAGGATTTAGAAAACGATATTGATTTGTATACAACCTACAGAAAGAAACTAGAAACTCTTACAGGACCTGAGTTGAGTTGGTTTAATAAGAAACTAGCTAACAATACACCATGACAGGAGAACGAAGATGAATAAAACTATGTGTTGTTCTATTTGTAAGCAAGATAATCTTGCTTGGCGAGTATGGGTAGATGAATTAGATAATATTGTTGGCGATTGCGAAGATACACATGCTTATTGTAATGATTGCGAAGATCAAACTAAACCTATGTTTAAGGAGGAAAGAAGCATGAGTGATAAAGGGAAAGAAGCATGATTATTTATACAATAGAAATACAAGATGGTGAGCGTCAATATACCGATTGGAACTTCGAACGAGGTTATAACTACTCTGATTATGAAGAAGGCAAGATTACCGATCGAGATCTACTTTCCGATTTCTACGGGACTGAGTTCACAGATGATGACTATAGTGAGCTTTATAATAATAAGCGTGAAGGAAATGAACAGTACTGGGACGATACTAGACTTGTATCGATCTATTCAGTGAACTCTATCACGGAAGCCGATTTAGAACTAATAAGGAAATACCTATGAGAGACCCAGACAATCTATTATTATTCTTTTTGCTCGGTTTAGTGGCGTTAATCATAACGTCGTACACTGCTTTATTTGGTATTTGGTGGCGCGTATAATACCTTTAAGTTAAAAAATAACTTTTAGCGATTAATTAGAAAGGAGAAAGATATGATAGATTATGATAACTTCCAAGAAATTAACGCACCTAGCGAAACACTAGATACGTTGATTTTCAGTAAAGGCTACCCTAAAGAATTAGGCATAAAGCTAAACCCCAAGAATAATCCAGTAATGGATTTTTTCGAACTTAACGACTCTACGATATTGAGAATTAACGCAACGGTGGACTTCCACGAATGTTACTATTACTCTAGTTATCCTGGAGTGTTAACTTCTACTCAATGTCAATCGGTTTACGACTCTATAGTTACTGCCGACGCTCAGTGGGTCGAAGAAGTCGAAAATTCTAAAGCCGTGGGTTAATCATTTACTGCTTTAGTTCGCTATAATCGGGCGTATAATATACTATTAAGGCTAAAAAGGTTTTAGCCGATTTTAACTAGAATGAAAGAAAGGAGAAAATATGGATAAAACCAAAGAAATAATGAAAGCATTTGTAGATAATGCTCAACCAGTGATCCAGGCGATTAAAAAAGTGCATAACGAATTTATTCGATTAGAGTACTTTGCATTTAGCCCAGAGGATTTATATGAGGTTGGCGGAGTGATTGATTATATAACCGACGGACCTAAGAGCGAAATAAAAGGAACAAAGCCATGGGATATGTACCCAGAGGCAAAATATAACCCCGAACATTTTGACGGTCCTATTAATGCTATCTATGCTCAGTTCGGTGAAGAAACTGGGGCGGCTCTACTGTTGGAAATAACTCCCGAAGTTCGTGCTTCGTTAAGTAAGGGGGTTATCGATGTGTTATGTGATCGTGGTGAACAAGGTGATATCGAGTTTATTCGTGCTTGGGAAGAGTCCGCTGATAAAACGGTCTACTTTCGTATGGATCATCACTATTATATGTACGGTGGTGGTTTCGAGCTTTCTAATGATTGCGATCAAATAACTACTAGTCTTGATGCTGGTCTCTCTCATATCACTCACCGTTTAGGTTTAACTTATCTTAATGAAATGATCGATGAGCTACTCTACGAAGCTGGTTTATAAACTCTACTAAATTATCTAACCCTCGCTTATGCGGGGGTTTTTTATGCCCGTTTTTCAACGAGTCGGGGATAGTGGTAAAAGGGGTTTTTTTAGTCGTGTGTAAAGTCCAAAACTGCTTTTATTCGCATTAATGGGGCGTATAATACCCTTATAAGCTAAAAAATAACTTTTTTGGCGATTAACTAGAATGAAAGAAAGGAGAAAGAAATGGATAAGAACTTATTGATTGAATGGGCTAAGAAAGATATAGCTACTCTGGAGCGACTAGCCTCATCAGATAACCGTGACCCTCGCTGTGAGATCTCGATGGTAAGAGAAGAAATAGAGGTTATGCAGAAATTAATTGAATCAGCAATTATGAGAGGTGATTATGAAGAACTGGAAGAACGGATGAGGATGGAAGCTGATCAACTGGGGTATCTGGATGCACAAGAAGGAGTACCTTGTGACGCATCGCAAAAACGTGAGGGAGCGACTTACTTCGGATTGTTTGTGAACGATTACTACACTGGTTACAAACTAGGCGAGGCAACTAGAGACGGACGAAATTTAACTAATAAAGGAGAAAGATATGGATGATTGGATAAAACTAAACGCTACTATAGATTACCAGAATTTCTGGAGTCCACGAAACACTGCAGAAGATGCGGAGTTAATACATTTATCGAAAACGGGGAAGTATTTCGAATTAAGTGATAACTTAGACGTGTTGATTGGTACATCGATAGACGGTAATTATACCTATCTGGTGATTGATTGGGAGGAGATTGATTCAGCAGAATATACTGAGAAATCGATTTCATTTAGAATTTTAACTACAAAGAAAGGAGAAATAGAATGAAAAAACTATATAAAATATACGCTAACAAGGAACTATGGGACGACACGAGTTGCCCGTTCGGGACTCAGGTGTTGAACCGACAAGCTTACGCTATCAATATGGGAGAACTGGACATTAATGTATTAGGCACTGATTTGATGATAGATAAGATCCCTTACAACGATAGTAATAACACGCTGACCGTAGAGATGTCATGGGAAGACGATGATTGGACCGTGGGTTATGGAGTAGAGGGATTGATATATGTTTATAACGATTATATCTATTATGTAAGAACAGCATACAGTCCTGACGGATGTTCTGGGTTTACTATGACGAGAGAACCACAGTTTAACAAAACTTATATATAAAAAGGAGAAATATAATGAAAGAACTATACGATAAAATACAAACAGAACTTGATAAACATCGAGTTGACGAGTGGCATTCAGTTATACCATTATCAGAGGATGGAGCGTCTTTAGTTGATGATATGACCGAGGTGAGTTATCCAGGAGGACACCAACAAAATGGTTTATTCTTACACGAGAATGAACAGTCTGAGATTAAGCCAAAAAATGGGTATACTACAACTGCTTACGGAATGATGTTAGAAGATAACGATTATATTTATAATATATTTATAGTCGAGTCAGGTGAAGGTCAGATAGCTCAGATTACGAGACACGACAAATACATTCATGTGACTCGTGAAGAGTGGGAAAAGAGCTACACTTGTGGATAAGAAAGATGGTAACAGTATATTTAAAAACAAAGAGGGAAGACCCTTATAAAAGCGAGTACATAGAAATATGTACTTGTCGAGACGACGAGAATGTAATACGAAAGATCGTACAAGGGTACGAGGACATTTGGCAAAGTACCCTTAACCGACCTGTCGATACACCTGCAGGAGAATATGGTAGTTCGACCGACCCGATTATACTTAATTGGGGAAATAGAGGCAGTGAGATACTTGTCGAAAACGGTGAAGGTAACGAAGGTTACGACTATTTTTACTTATAGAAAGGAGAATAAAATGAAAGATTGGATAGAGATAAACTCTGACGTAAATTTTGGAAAGCCTAGCGAGAACTATGCCACCGAAATTTATGTAAGGGGTAGAAAACACGGCACAGATCCTACCGAGATTATGGTAAACGACGAAGATCTCGATTACGATAATTTCGAACACGTCGAAGCTGATATCAATGGAGTTAGGTTATATACCTATCGAAAAGGAGATCACGATTATTTAATATTAGAAATGGATGGCGGTGATTATCCGAGGCATTACATTACACTGCGACAGTGTCACGAAGCAGCCCCATTTAAAAAGTAACTACAAAGAAAGGAGAAATAGAATGAAGAATAAATTATATAGAGTAAACCTATGTCATTTTCATGAACAAGATAGGAACCCGAATCAATACCAAGAGTTCCTTTGCATTACTACTGTTGATAAGATCAGAGAGATACTCGACCTTTACGATAAGTTATGGAATTTGACTTGGGCTAGCGAGAGTACCATAATAGCTGAGTTGGAGGGGTTGGATCCAGATGCGTTGCTCGAAGATATTGAAACAGGAGAAAAGTTTTGGTATGTGAATATCTACGATAAAGATTATAAAGTTCAAGGATACGAACTTGAGTCAATAAAGTAATATTAACTAATCTTTGCCCTCGGTCAGCGGTGCGTTGGTCGGGGGTTTTTTATACCTATTTCAGTCTATTAAATCTATTAGTATTGTTATCTGGTAAAATAAAAAAGTTTTTCAAAAAACTTTCGCAAAACTACTAATATCGCTAATATACTAATAGAATCGGTCTACAAGTCTCTTGGTTACTCTATTCTTTCAATCTGCAAAACTAATAGAATTCTATTAGTATATTAGAAACTATGGTAAGATTCTCTAGAGGGCACGAGAAAACTATATATTTGATAATAAAACTAATATGATACTAATAACCTTATGCGAAACTTGGAGGTAGAATGAAACGACTCACTTACACATCTTTGACGCCAACAGAAGACGGTAAAGGACTAGTTGACGACAAGGGTAAGATTTGGCAGTCACTCAACTCAAAACAAAAGAAATTTTGTAAAGAGTATTTAAAGGGACAGACAGCTACTGACGCTGCGGTAAAAGCAGGGTATACGAAGGATCGTAAGGGCGCGAAGACACAAGGGAGCGTTTTACTAAACCATAACCCAGTTGTACGAAACTATCTCATAGACTTGGAAATCGCAGCTTCGGAAAGAGACGCAGTTTCCTTGGAGACACACCTCTCTACTCTACACGACCTCAGAGAGGAGGCGAAGGACCAGGGACAGATATCCGCAGCCATCACAGCCGAGGTCCATCGAGGGAAAGCGGGTGGACTCTACATTGATAGACGCGAGATACTGACCGCGAAGATCGATCTAATGTCCAAGGACGACATACTCGATCGACTTGAAAACCTTATAAAGAAAAGAACTTTGGATGCAAAGGTGGTTGAGGGAGCGACGGACTGAGGGACGGGTCGGCTATTTCTAGAACTCTTTATACTGCTTTACTTCCAAAGTAATCTGCCTTATAATTATAGGACTTAACGGGGTACTTACCCCATAACTAGAAAGGAGAAAGTATGATAGATAAAAACTATAAAGCTGGGACCCAAAAAGGTTCTATTGATTACAATGCAGTGATTACACTGATTGCTACACCGAAAGGAAAATTCCCACCTCAAGCAGGGAAAATCATCGAGGCACTACTTGCCGCGAAAGATAACAAGCTTACAGTGGGTGATTTGATCGGGACTGATGGATCGACTGAGAGTGCATTGATGAAAGCTGGATTGGTAACAGTCCAAACACCTAGTTGCATCTGGACTCACTACAGAAACAGAATGGTGAAAGAAGGATTAGTAACGATTAGTTAAACAAATCTAACGAAAATGGGGGCTTCGGTCCCCTTTTTTGTGTCCGCTCTACTCTACTCTATCACTCTACTCTATCCGTCCGTCCGTCGCCAGTCCCATCCCAGTCCCATCCCCATTCCCTCTACTCTACTCTATCCGTCGGTCTACTCTATCGCTCCGTCCCTCCGTCCGTCCGTCCGTCCGTCCGTCACCCCCACGCCTTTGTATGTATAGGTTAATAGATAATAGGCTAGGTAATAGGCTAGGTAATAGGTTAGGTAATTCCCTACTTTATAGGTGTATATGCTTGTCAAGTTTTATGTCTAAAATTAAGACATATAATTAGGTGTATATGCTTAATTGTTATATAATTTATTACATAGCAAGGCAACATTACTCAAACCTTACTATATTAACTAACCATTAGTTAAACCTTAATAACTAATAAGTATGAGTAGGAGAAAGAAGATTATGGTTATATCTTCAAAAAAAGGGGGTAACGTCAAAAGCGTTGCTAAACTTAAACAAGACCGCAAAGACGTAGCGGAAGCAATGGCAAAGACTGACGCTAAAAGAGATATGCTAGCTAATCCTAGTGCATTGTCTAAAGCTAATCCTTACGCTGTTGCGGGTAGTTCAAGTGGTAGCGTACCTTTAGGTACTAGACTGACACTAGGTAGCGATAGTATGGATAGTTTAAACTGTCCTAAACAAGTCCGCCTTGTTGCTAGTTACCTCTTTGAATTAGGTGGTAGTGCTACACTAGCCGAGCTTAATGCCTTTGCTGAAAAAGCCGAGGGTATTAACTTTTGGGGTAGACAAGAAGGCAACCCTTATGAGCAAACAGTAAGTAAAATTGTTGCTCACTACTTCAACCTAATGGTTGGTGATGTAGCATGGGATAGGAAAGCCTTACGAGGTAAAGCGGAGATAGTCCGCGTAGTTAGATAACCTAACTAACCATATAAAAGGGTACTGTAAGGAGTGCCCTTTTTTTATGCCTACGATAAAGCGTAGCCCTAGTCCTAACCCTTATAAATATTAAGACCTCTTTCAATACCCTTAACCCTTAACACTACCCTTACACACTACCCTAGTGAGCCCTAGACCTACATCACCTACAAGCCACACACACTACACCTACACATAGCTTAATATTAAACCTTGTTTAAAGGTGTCAAGTCTACTGTAACGTCTTTAGAAAGCCCCACAGAAGCCCCTATACCCCCCTTTTAAAAGTTAGGCGGGCTCCCACCCGCCCGCCCTGGACTCAGCCTCTCGATTGCAAGTACTTTACAAATAAGTCCCTGTGTTAAAAATTTTGCGAAAAAAATTTTTTCGAATATACTTTTAACATGGATAATAAAATACTACAGAAACAGGGGGACACTGTAATACAACCTGAACCACTAATAAATGAACGTACAAATCGAATACAGGAGCTGTTGGCAGAGATGACTGATGAACAAAAACCTTTGTTTATGGAAGCACTTAGACAAGAAGATAAAAAATTCTACACTCCTGATTTTGTATATGCAGAAAATTATCCTAAACACAATAGAAGTTTGTTCAGTGAAAGCTATGGAGATGAGGATTTATTTACAGGAGAATTTGGAACAGAAGAAAGCACTCCCGATAACCGTCAAGCGTATATCAAAAACTTTGATAAAGAATTACAAGCAGTAGGTAAGTTATTAAAAGAGAAACAGAATAATAACTTGTCTGGTCTTTTTGAATCAGAAGTCTTTTCTCCTTATTTTGACGAAATACAAGAATCTTTAAAACTTTACCACAATAACTTTAATCGTTTTCCTACCACTCTAGAAGAATTAGTTACAAACAAACAAATAGACTATAACTATTACTAATGGAAGAAAATGGGATTTAAACTTAGCCTGATTCTCGGAGGTCTATTGGCGGCTTCTTTGGCAGCTAATTGGTTCCTTATCAATCAAATATCCACGCTCAAAGGTAATCAGATGATCCTGGAAAGTAAAATCACCGAGCAAAACGAATCCATTAAACAATACCTAGCTAAACAAGAACAACTGTCCGCGAGCCTTGGTACGTTAGAAGCCGAAAAACAAAACGCTCTCCGTGAAGTAAACAAACTCAGAAACACATTTGCTAAGCACGATCTAGATAACCTTGCGCTTAATAAACCTAAACTGGTAGAAAAGATGGTAAATCGTGGTACAAAAAGAGTACTAGATACTTTTGTTGAATTAACCACTGTAAAAGAAGATGAAGAAAATACTAATTAGTCTCGGTGCCTTGATCGCGGTCAGTGGTTGTTCGTTAATACCTACAGTAAAACCTGTAGATGTAAATACGATAGCCTTGCCTGCTCCTATGTACCACCCCCCGCTCCCCATGGAAATCCAAGCGACCGAGGTAACATTTGAAGTGTTAACTCCTGATATCATGGAAGAATATTTACAACTTGTTAAAGACGGTAAAGCTCCTGCGGTGGCTTACTATGCGTTAACCACCCAACAATACGAAAACCTTTCGATGAATATGGCAGAAATCACCCGCTACACAAGAAACATTTTAGCGATTGTAGACTATTATAGGGAATACGATAAGGAGGAAGAAGATTGATCGTACTAGAAAGTTTATTTATTTTTATTGTTATTAATATTGTTGCTGGGGTTATCGTTTATTTAGTTAGTTCTTAAACGAAACAAATGCCAAAATCTGTTGCAAAATTTTTAAAAGCTGTTGAACTTCCAATAAAATTTGGTTTCACCGTTTATGCCCGCCCCGATTTAGGTGAAATATCTTGGTCCTGGCAAGATCAAACTAAACAGTTTTGGGAAGATTGGATCCCTACAGCTAAAGATTTAGTTATTCATACTCAATTATCTAAAGCCGATGAACAATTAGTCAGAGAGTGTTTTTGGGAAAACATGGAAGACGAAATACGGGCAAAGAAAGATAGTTTAAATTACAGGGCTAGGCAGCGACGGGCTAGGCAGAAAGTTGCCGCGAACCAAGAAACCCGTCCCACTTCTTAACTACTTTACTTTAACAACATTAATAATGTTTTACATTTAGTTGCAACTTGGCTTATACTTCGATGATGGTTGATCCTGATCGCATATCTGAACTACTATTCTCAGACGAAGAAATGCCTGACGTTTATTATTCTATGTTAGAAAATGCGTCAGATACCGAACCTACACTAGACCCTAATTCTTTAGAAGCAAAGATAGCTAAACAAAATAAACACAGGGAAAACCTAATGAAGATGGCTATGTTTTTAGGTCCTGGCAAGATCAAAGCTCTTAAAGGATTAGGTAGTTTAAATCCGATTCGACCTGTATCGAGGAATAAATATTCGATAGGTGAAGTTTCAAAAGCCGATATAGAGAATATGTTACACAAGAAGAGACTTGGTCTTAGTCTTTATGACGACATTCAGCTAAGATGGAGCAAACCACCTCCTAAATTAGAAGGGAGGGTGGATCTCGACGCTCTAGAAAAATATATATCACAGAGTAATCTTTCTCCTGGGGGTATAGAACAACTTCGCTGGTTTGCAAAACAATTACAAAAAGTTTATGACTAATGGCTGAAACTGATCGCATATCTGAATTATACGAAGAACTTTCAGGAGGAGGAGAGAATTTTCTTACTAAGGCTTATCTTGATTATTTAGAAAATAACGCTGATTTAAAATCTGTTCAAGCTCTTACAACTGCTTCTGAATTTATTCCTGGAATCTCAACAGCATTAGCTAAACGTCGTGACGATAAGTTTGGGGAAGCTTTATCTTATTTAGATTACCTTGGTCCAGGAGGAGCAGCTGTTAAGATGATGGCAATACCCGCTAAAAGTGCAATTAACGTTGGGCGTCAAAGATTTATGTTAGACCCTAAATGGGTGGGAAGAAAAACAACTACACGGTCTAATCCCTATGTTCAAGCAGGAACAGATGAAGTTAGTCTTCCTGCAAGGCAAGTTTCAAGGCAACCTTACTACCCTAAAGAAGCTAAAAACATTCCTGATTATTTAACTAGCAAGTCCTATCCAGGACCAACACGTTCTGTTGAAGAAGGCTTAGGTAGTTTAATTCCTGTAAGGAAAAACCTACCTAAAGGTTCAAGAGAACATAAATGGTATATAGATCCAAAAACAGGGAAACTGTTTGAATATAATTATGGCAGTGGTGTGTGGGCTAGAGGATTTTATAAAAGAGGGGCACAGTCTCAAAACACCCCCGCATATGCTCGTAAAGCTCGTGAAGATTTCTTAAGAAGAGGTGGAGTTCGAACACCTCAACAACAAATAAGCTCGTTGCAGCATCAACTTCATAGAAAAATGTCTGAAAGAAATCAAGAAGGACATCTAATGTCTACTTACAACTTAACCAAGATCACCAACGAAATAGATGCACTCGAAGCTAGGATTGCTGCTTTAACTTTAAAGATAGGTAAATGACCTCTAATGCAGATAAGTTAGCTGCTTTAAAACAAATAGATGTTTCACATTTAACTAGAGCAGAAGCTAAAGAATTTACAATTCTTTTAGAAGAATTAAGTAAACGCGAGTTCCAAGAAAAATCAACCGATACCTTTATGGCTTTTGTTCAATCTATTTGGCATGAGTTTATTAATGGGGATCATCACGTAAAAATGGCAAAAGCCTTTGATGATATTGCTACAGGTAAACTCAAACGTTTAATTATTAATATGCCCCCTCGTCATACCAAGTCTGAATTTGCTTCACATTTATTCCCTGCTTATTTATTAGGGAAAAATCCTAAATTAAAAATTATCGAAGCAACCCACACCGCTGACCTTGCAATTAACTTCGGTCGTAAAGTTAGGGATTTAATTGACGGCGAAGAATACCATGAACTCTTTCCTGATACCTCTTTAAAATCAGACAGTCGTAGTGCGGGTAAATGGTTAACGAGTCAAGGTGGAGAGTATTACGCTTCGGGTATTGGCGGTGCATTAGCAGGACGGGGTGCGGATTTGTTTATTATTGATGACCCCCATTCGGAACAAGATGCGATGTCGGATAAGGCGATGGATGAAGCTTACGAATGGTTTATGGGAGGTCCACGACAAAGGTTACAACCTGGAGGGGCAATCGTTATTGTGATGACCCGTTGGAATAAAAAAGATTTAACAGGTCGATTAATTAAAAAGATGGCACAAGACCCAGAAGCTGACCAATGGGAGCTTATTGAATTTCCTGCAATATTACCGAGTGGTAATCCTCTTTGGAGTAATTTTTGGAAGTTAGAAGAACTTGAAAGTATTAAAGCTTCCGTTAGTCCAGGAAAATGGGCGGCTCAATATATGCAAAGACCCACAGGTGAGGGTATTTCGATTATACCTAAAGAATGGTTTAAAAATTGGGACGCAGAAAAACCACCTAAATGCGATTATCTAATACAAAGTTTTGATACAGCGTTTTTAAAAAGTGAAAGAGCTGACTACACGGCTATTACAACTTGGGGAGTTTTTTATCCTGAAGGTAAAATAGGGGAAGAAGTATATCACGGCAACGATGCTCATTTAATTTTAATTGATTGTATTAAAGAAAGGTTCGATTTTCCTGAATTAAAAAACGAAGCTTTACGTTTATATGATTATTGGCAGCCTGATACCGTAATAATTGAAGCAAAAGCTAGTGGAATCCCATTAGTACAAGAATTACGTAGAATTGGAATACCTGTAAACACTTTTTCGCCTGGAAAAGGGCAAGATAAAATCGCAAGATTAAACTCTGTTTCACCTATTTTCCAAGATGGGCGGGTTTGGGTTCCTGATAATCGTTGGGGTGAAGAATTGATCGAGGAAGTTTCAGATTTCCCTAATGGAGAAAATGATGACTTAGTTGATGCGACTACTTTAGCTTTAGCTAGGTTCAGAGAAGGCGGGTTTTTAACCCTTACGAGTGATTATTTTGAAGAAGAAGAACCCTTTCGTAGAGAAATGGTTTATTATTAATGAAAATCATATTATGATGTATTCCCATGGCTATTGAAAAACAACCTTTATCTATGCCTTCTAGTTCTGGAGATCCGATTGAACTAGAATTAGTACAACAACCACAAGAAGAAACAGAACTTTTTGTTCAACCTGACGGTTCTATTGTCCGCGGTAGCGACATGCAAGAAGAAATGCCTACTAAGTTTGGAGAAAACTTAGCAGAAGTTTTAGACGACCGTGAATTAAACACTATAGCCTCAGAATTAGTTTCATCTTACGAAGAAGATTTAGAATCAAGAGAGGATTGGTTTCAAACTTACAGTGAAGGCTTAGATTTATTAGGAATTAGTTCTGATTCTAGGTCACAACCGTTCGTTGGAGCTTCAGGAGTTCATCACCCGATCCTTGCTGAAGCAGTTACACAGTTCCAAGCCCAAGCATACAAAGAAATGTTACCTGCTGGGGGACCTGTTGATACAGAAGTTTTAGGTATTACCGATAATGCTAAGTTAGAAAAGGCAAATCGTGTCAAAAACTTCATGAATTACCAAATTACGTACAAAATGGAAGAATATGACCCAGAAATGGACCAATTATTGTTTTATTTACCCCTTTCTGGCTCCGCATTTAAAAAAGTTTACTATGATCCAGCAATAGGACGTGCTGTAGCCCGTTTTGTTAAGTCAGAACACCTTGTTGTACCTTATTATGCGGTAGATTTACTTACTACACCTAGAATTACCCACGTAATTCATATGAATGAGAACGAATTACGTAAATTACAGCTTTCTGGGTTCTATAAAGACATAGAAATAATGTCTCCGAGCAGTAATCCTGAGGTAACTGAAGTTGATGATAAAATTGAAGAACTTCAAGGCTTAACTAGAACAATAAGTGATGAAGAATTCACTTTATTAGAAATGCACGTTAATTTAGACCTCGAAGGGTATCAAGATGTAAGTGAAAACGGTGAAGAAACAGGATTAGCGTTACCTTACATTGTAACTATTTGTAAAGACAATAATAAAGTTTTAGCTATTAGACCTAATTATGATGAAAATGACCCAATGCGTAAAAAAACTGAATATTTTACCCATTATAAGTTTCTTCCAGGATTAGGTTTCTACGGTTTCGGTTTAATTCATATGTTGGGGGGTTTAACTAAATCAGTGACTGCTATTTTACGTCAATTAATTGATGCAGGAACTTTATCGAACTTACCTGCGGGATTTAAATCACGAGGCTTGAATATTCAACGTCATGATGACCCGTTACAACCTGGAGAGTGGCGAGATGTGGACGCACCAGGAGGAAGACTCCAAGATGCGTTTATACCCTTACCCTATAAAGAACCAAGTGCAACATTAACAACTTTATTGGCTGCTTTAGTTGATTCTGGTAAAAGATTTGCAGCAACCGTTGAAGATCCAACAGGAGACGGTAATTCTGAAGCTCCTGTAGGCACAACCGTAGCATTAATGGAAAAAGGACAAAGAGTTATGTCCGCAATCCATAAAAGATTGCATTATGCACAAAGATGTGAGTTTAAAATCTTAAAAAGAGTATTTGGCGAGTTTTTACCGCCTGAATACCCATATCAAGTACAAGGGGCAACAGAAAACGTATTTAAACAGGATTTTGACAGTTCTGTAGACGTTATACCCGTTTCTGACCCAAATATCTTTAGTATGACGCAAAGAATTACTTTAGCTCAAACACAGTTACAAATGGCACAATCTGCACCTGATTTACATGATTTACGTGAATCTTATCGTAAAATGTATTTAGCTTTAAATATAAAAGATATTGATGCACTACTTCCGCCTGAAGAAGAAATACCGCCACGTGATCCTATTAGTGAACAACAAGCAGTATTAACAGGTAATCCAATTAAAGCTTACGAGTTTCAAAATCATGAAGCATATATAGCTTCTCACAGTGCGTTTTTACAAAATCCTATGGTACAACAAAATCCTGTAGCAACACAAGCTATTGGTGCAAATATTCAAGAACACCAAGCAATGTTGTATAAACTACAAATAGAACAAGCCATGGGTCAGCCTTTACCAGAAATACAAGATGGACAAATGCCGCCTGAAGTTATGAATCAAATTGCATTAATGGCACAAACAGCAACGCAACAAGTTACTGGTCAAGCACAAGCGATGGCTAAAGCAATGGAAACACCAGATCCACAAAGACAAATGTTCGAACAACAACTACAACTTGAAAGAGAGCAGTTGATGCAAAAAGAAGGCGACGATCAGAGAGATGCACAACTAGACGCAATGAAAACTGAGTTAGACGCACAAATTAAACGTGAGAAAATAGAAGCCGATTTAAGAGTACAAGATACTAAAGCTGCTATAGAATTACAAGAACTTGAGCAAAAAGCAAAAGTCGATGCAGAAAAGAATTACACAGAATTAGTTAAAACAGTTCGAGAAACTCGAAAACAAAACGGAGAAAAATAATGCGTGAATATTACGATAATGATAAGTACCCTTCCCCGTCTCCTAAGAAAACAAAGGCAGAACCTAGTTTTCCTAGTACGGAAGATACTACAAAAACAAAATCTGTTGAAGCAGGATATTGCTTAGATGAGCCAGAAAAGGCAAAAGTAAAAGCTGCTTATGGACAGAAAAAAGGACTTCTTTGGTATCGTTCAGTTAAGTAATTAATGGACTTTTTCAAAGCAACGGAGCATTTGCTTCGTAAGTATCGTGAGAGAAAAGAAGCTCTCACGCAAACGTTGGCTTCTGGAAGTATTGAAGATTTTGAGCAATACCAAAGGATAGTCGGTGAAATAGCAGGCTTGAGTTTCGCTGAACAGGAAATTCAAACCTTACATTCTAATATGGAGGATGCATAATGACTGATGTCAAAACTGTTCCAGATAGGGTCGATAATTTCGGTAGTAATAATGCTTCTGTTTCAGTAGCAGAAGAACCAATAATTACTCCTGAAAACTTAGACTCTCATGCAAGTTCGTTACCACGTCCTACGGGGTATCGAATTTTAATATTACCTTTCACCCAGTCTTCAGTGACAAAAGGTGGAATTCACTTAGCAAAACAAACAGTTGATAAGGAAAGGTTAGCAACTGTTGTTGGTTATGTTGTCGCTGTGGGACCAGACGCGTATGGGGATTTAAACAAATTTCCAGACGGACCTTGGTGTAAGGAAGGTGATTGGGTTATTTTCGGTAGATATGCTGGAGCTCGTTTTCAGATAGAAGGTGGTGATATGCGCCTTTTAAATGATGATGAGATTTTAGCTTGTATCGACGACCCAGAAGCAATTTTATCATAACAACTTGAGGAGGACTCATGCCAGAACCAGAAAAAATAGAATTAGAACTTCCTGAAGGGGAAGTTGATATACGTGAAGCAGATGTAGATGATTCAATTAAAGAAGAAAAAACAGAAGCTCCCGTAGAAGTAAAAGATGAATTAGATGAAGTGTCTGATTCAGTACAAAAACGTATTGATAAGTTAACTTATAAGATGCGTGAAGCAGAAAGACAGAGAGACGAAGCTGTTAATTATGCTCAAAGTGTTACTCATACAGCCACTAATTTAAAGGAAAAATTAAAAAATTCCGATTCTACCCTTTTCAAAGAGTACGATAATAGGGTACAATCTCAAATTGAGGGAGCAAAAAGACTTTTAAAAGATGCACAAGACGCAGGAGATAGTGAACTAGTTGTTGAAGCAACTACCGCTCTTTCTCGTGCGAGTGCTGAAGCTGAAAACCTTAGAAGGTTATCCGCTCAACAACAAATTAGAGAAAAGTCTAATGCAAAGGAGGTTCCCATGGAACCTTATCAACCTTTGTTACAGCCTGAACAAGCTGCGGGACCAGATCCTAAAGCTGAAGCTTGGGCTGAAAGGAATAAATGGTTTGGAGATGACCAAGCAATGACGTTTGCAGCATTTGGAATACATAAAGAATTAGTAGAAGAAGGGGTAGACCCAACTACTGATAATTATTATGCCGAAGTTGATAAGCGTCTAGCTGAAAATTTCCCACACAAGTTTTCTAATGAGCAAGCTGCCCCCGTGCAACAGGTTGCTGCCTCTAGCCGAGGGGCTAGTGGTAAAAAAGTATCACGCAAAATTAAGCTGACACCTAGTCAAGTAGCAATAGCTAAAAGACTAAATGTTCCGCTAGAAGAATATGCTAAGCATATTGAAGGAGTATAAAATGACAGAAGAAAATAAAACAACAGAAGTCATCACAGATCGAAACTCTAGATCTGCCGAGACACGAGCCTCTCAAACTCGCAGAACCCCTTGGACACCCCCATCTATGTTAGATGCACCCAACGCTCCTCCTGGATATCAATTCAGGTGGATTCGTGAAGCTACTCGAGGAATCGATGATAAATCTAATATGTCTAAACGTATTAGAGAAGGATATGAACCTGTGAGAGCAGAAGATTATCCTGATTTTGAAGCCCCCACTATTGAAAGTGGTAGCAATAAAGGAGTTATTGGTGTTGGAGGATTAATTCTTGCTAAAGTTCCAGTTGAAACTGCAGCAGAGCGAAATGCTTACTTTAAAGATCAAGCAGATTCGGCTATGCAAGGTGTTGATCAGAACTATATGCGAGAAAGCGACGCTAGAATGCCTATTAAGGATAGTGATATCCAAAGGACTTCTAAAGTTGCCTTTGGTAGCAAACCTACCGATGCAAAGTAATTAATAATAACAATGTATTAACAAGGAGATAATATGGCTAATACAGATAAACCAGATGGTTTTACCCCTGCATATCATATGTACGGTGGTGTTATTCGTCCTGCAAAAATGAGAATCGCTAGTGCGTACAATACTGCTATTTATAGTGGTGATGTCGTTACTCTTTCAAGTGGTTACGTTAATCAAGCAGGTGCGACTAGCACTCCTATAGGCGTGTTTTATGGGGTATACTATAATGCATCTGACGGTACTCCAACTTTTTCGAAAGTTTGGGCTGCCGACACTGCAACCCAAGGGAGCGTCGATGCAGAAGCTCTCGTTTATAACGATCCTGGGATCGTTTACGAGGCTCAATTTACAGCTGGAACACCAGCAGTAAGTTTTATCGGCTCTAAATATACTCTTTCTACGACTGCAGGTAGTTCTACTACTGGTAGATCAAAGGAAGGGGCAACTGCAACAACATCAAGTGGTGTAGCGTTATGTGTAGGATTCGCCTCGCAACCAAGCAACTCAATAGGGGCTTATGCGAGAGGATTATTCACATTCCCTACTAGCACCTTTGCTGTCTAATTAAGGAGATAAATAATGGCGATTAACAGAGCACAACTAGTCAAAGAACTAGTTCCTGGACTCCATGCTCTCTTTGGATTAGAGTATGAAAGGTACAATAACGAGCACGAAGACATCTTCGATACTGAAAACTCCGAAAGGGCTTTTGAGGAAGAAGTAATGTTAAGTGGATTTGGTGAAGCACCGACTAAAGGAGAAGGAGCCGCGGTCATTTATGACACAGCTCAAGAATCCTGGACTGCTCGTTTCACACATGAAACCATTGCACTAGCGTTTGCGTTAACAGAAGAAGCAATCGAAGATAACCTCTACGATACACTTTCTTCACGTTATACAAGAGCACTAGCACGTTCGATGCAACAAACTAAACAAGTTAAAGCAGCTAATGTTTTAAACAACGGGTTTAGTTCATCGTATGTAGGAGGGGACGGTAAAGCTCTTATGACTACCGATCACCCAACTGTTGCGAACGTAGACTTAAAGAATGAGCTGTCAACAGCGGCTGATCTTAATGAAACTTCACTTGAACAAGCATTGATTGACATTGCAGCCTTCAAAGATGAAAGAAATCTTAAAGTTAACGCACAGGCGAAAAAATTAATTATTCCGCCTGCTTTGCAATTTGTAGCTGATAGATTGATGGAAACTCCAGGAAGAGTTAGTACATCTGATAACGATATTAACGCAATTAGAAATATGGGAATGATCTCAGAAGGCTATGTTGTAAATCATTATCTAACAGATACTGACGCTTTCTTCATCAAAACTGACGTTCCTAACGGACTTAAACATTTCGTTAGAACGCCTGTATCAACCAGTATGGAAGGAGACTTCGAAACTGGTAATGTAAGATACAAGGCTAGAGAACGTTATAGTTTTGGTTGGAGTGACTGGAGAGGAATCTTTGGTTCACCAGGAGCTTAATTCATTAACTTGAATAAATTAAAGGGGGGACTTCGGTTCCCCCTTTTCTTTTTGTAGTTGATGATATACAATCAAGGAACTAGGAGTTTATTAACTTGTTTTATCAACTGACCTAGCAGACGAGCCGAGATGATAAAACTTATTTCCTTAGGAGGAAATTATGGCGAAATCAAGCTTTAGCGGTCCCGTCCGTTCACAAAACGGTTTTATAACCTACAGAGTCAACTCCACAACAGGAGCAGAGACTACCTATGGAACTAGAGAAGGTGGTGCATACCAAATTGGTAGTACAACTGGTACTAGTTCAATATTAGGTTTTGCCCCCACAGACTTTTTTATGGGTAAAGGATCTAATCCTGATTCTGTAATTAACCCTTTCGCAAGTGGAACAACTTCAGTATCAGATGCATTAGGCAACGATATTCCTTTAGGATCAGTTCTTTACTACGGTGATAGAGTATTTAGATATGGTTTAGCAGGTGGTGTTGCATTAACAGCAGGAAAACTTGTTCAAACCATTGTTGGAACAAAAGCTGATCACCAAGATTTAGCACCAACAGCAAATGTCGCAGCAGCTGAATATGCTATTTCAGTAGAAACAGCAGGAACTGACCTTACTTTAAATCAATATGCAGGTGGTTATCTTTATGTAAATGATGGAGCAGGTCAAGGGCAATGTTTAAAAATTAAGTCTAATCCAGTACATGATCATTCAGATGATCCTTCAGTTGTTATCACATGCCACGATGCGTTGGCTACAGCAATAACAACTTCATCTAAAGTTTCTTTAATGTCAGATCCTTGGTCTGGACTTGTAGTTGCACCAGCAGCAGAAACAGGTGCAATAATGGGGTGCCCAGTTGTAGATATGGATGCTAGTGCTTATGGTTGGTTCCAAACTTATGGAGCAGCAGCAGTATTAACTGAAGGCACAGTTGTATTAGGTCACAATGTTATGAGATCAGATACAACAGCAGGAGCAGTTGAACCATCTTCAGGATCAACACTTGATATTGTAGGAACTGTCATGTTGGTTGATGTAACTACTGACTACTCATTAATTAAGCTCAACATATAAGTAGGAGTAGTTTATGGCAGACGCAGTTACAAGCCAAAAATTAATAGACGACGACCGAATTTTAGTTTATAAGTTTACAAACATTTCTGATGGATCAGGAGAAGCTTCTGTTCAAAAGATTGATGTTTCGGGACTTGACACTAATAATTTAGGAGAGACCTGCACAAGAATAACTTTAACTCAACTATGGTATGACATAGGGGGGTTAAGAGTTGCTCTTGAATGGGACGCTACTTCAAATGTTGTGTGCGCTATCTTAGGAGGTAGTGCAGCAGCAGGGGTTGTTTCAGGTCACTTTGATTTTAAAAAATTTGGTGGGGTTGCTAATAACGCAGGCAGTGGAATAACAGGTGATCTTGATTTAACAACTCACGGTCATACTGCTCATGACCACTACACTATAGTAGCAGAGTTTATTAAATCGTACTAAAATGGCTACATCAGGAACTCGTGCATTTAGTTTAGATGTAGCGACCGCAATCGAAGAGGCGTATGAACTTGCTGGATTAGAAGCTCGTACGTCATACGATGCTGTTACAGCTCGTCGTTCCATGAATATTATGTTTGCCGATTGGTCCAATAGAGGGATTCAGTTGTGGGAAGTTACGAAAATAGGTGATCTCACTCTTACTGAAGGAACTAATGAATATACGATTAATTCGTACGATATTGATATCCTGGACGCTTATATTCAAAGAACAGTAAATAATGTAGTTACTGATTATCCTTTAGATCGAATAGATCGTAATGAATATACAAACATTCCTAATAAAGCAACAAAAGCTAGAGCAACTGAATACTGGTTAGAACGTAAAAAGTCTCCAGTTATTCATCTTTATCCAACGCCCGAGAACTCAACTGATAAACTCATTTACTATGTTTGGCGTACTATTGAGGATTCTAATGCTCAAATTAACGACATTGATATTCCCACTAGGTTTATGCCTCCTTTAGTTTCGGGGTTAGCTTATTATTTATGTTTAAAAAAGAATATTCAAAAACTAGCGGTTATAAAAGAACAATATGAACAAGACTTAACAAATGCAATGAGATACGATGAAGACCGTTCTCCGTTAAGATTAGTACCTAAACAAGAGTATATCTAATGGCTTATGCTTCAGGAAAACACGCTTATTTCATTTGTGATACTTGTGGATTTAGATATCCATATAAAGAAGCAAGAGGTAATTGGGAAAATTTTAGAGTTTGTAATGAGTGTTACGAACCTAAACACCCACAAATAGATCCTCCTAGTATTGGAGCTGATGCAGAACAGCTTTGGAGACCGCGACCAGAAGTACCTTTACCACAAGCAGGGTTAGGTGTTGTTACTACAATAAATCCTTCAACAGCAGTAATTGATAGTACTACTAGTCCTAGTGGAACAAGAACAATGACATTTACAGATGACCCTATTGGTAGTAAATTTGAAGGAGAATTTGGAACAGGAGCTGTTGGTGATTTAGGAGTAAGTACAACATAATGGCAGGATTTACATACAGTGGGTTAAAAACAGCGATTCAAAATTATTTAGATAATACTGAAACAACGTTTACTAATACCTTAGATACTTTTATTCAAACAACGGAAGAAAGGATTTTAAAATCAGTTCAATTACCTGTTTTTCGCAAAAATGTAACAGGAACGGCTACGGCAGACAATACCTATTTAGCAACTCCTTCTGATTTTTTATCCCCTTTTAGTTTAGCTGTTGTTGATAGTAGCAGTAACTATAATTATCTATTATTGAAACACGTATCTTGGATTCGAGATTATACTCCTGCAGCAGCTACTACAGGAACTCCCAAATACTATGCACAGTTTGATGAAGATACTTTTATTCTAGCTCCAACACCGTCTACCACATTTACTTTTGAATTACATTATAATTATCGTCCCGCATCTTTAACTACTGTAGGAGATGATAATAAAAGTTGGCTTTCTGAAAATGCCCCTAATGCTATGTTATATGGTTCTTTAGTGGAAGGAGCGGTGTTCATGAAAACAGCTCCTGATACAACTATGCTATATGAACAAAAGTTTCAAGAAGCTTTAGCTATGTTAAAAGTTTTAGGTGAGTATAAAGATATACGAGATGAAGCAAGAAATGATCAAATTAAAATACAGCCACAAACACAACCACAACCACAATGAAAGAACTAGAAGGTAAAAACGTTGCGATAGTTGCTATGGGGCAAAGTCAAATAGACTTTCATCTTTCTCAAATACACAGTGTAGAATTTGATGAAGTTTGGGCGATAAATGCAATGATAGGTATATTACCTAATATAGATAGAGCATTTATTTTAGACCCAATGAGTAGATTTTTAGACACTGAAGATGCTGGAACAATGACTCCTATGATGAGAAAGAAATTACCAAAATGTAATTTTCCTATTTATACGTGTGAATTAGATGATAGAGTTCCTGCTGCAGTAGAATACCCTATAGAATTAATTATTCATGATTTAGGTTGTTCTTATTTTAATAATACAATTCCATATGCAATAGCTTTTGCTTTATGGAGCAAAGTGAGTAAACTATCTCTTTTTGGTATTGATTTTACATATAGGAGTAATATGCACTTTGCAGAAGCAGGAAGATCTTGCACGGAGTTTTGGTTATCTAAATGTATTGACGCAGGTATGCAAATAGAAGTTGCTCCTAGATCAACTTTATTAGATACTAATATAAGATTAGAAGAAAAATTATATGGTTATCATAGGTTAGAAGATCCAAAAGTAGCTTACCAAGATGGAAAAGACATGAGTGTTTGTGCTTTATCTGAAATAAAAATGGAACCAATAGATAAACCTGTTGGTATAATTAACCGACATGATTTAAAACTAAATCCTGTAGAACCAGGAAAATATTAAAATGTTTTCATTAAAATCAGAAGCAAAAATTGCTGATTTAGGTGTAAAAACAACACAGAACAGAGGGCACACTATAGAAGAAATTGCTGAAATGACAGTTAATAAAATAGTTTCTGTAGGTGATCACGCTCCTGCACCCATAAGGGCACAAGCTCATGCATTTAAAGATGCGTGTAAGAAAATAATTATGTATTATATGCATGAAGCGGTAAAAAACCACATTTGTACAATATGTAATCAATTAGAACAACAAG
>VTLG01011028.1_pt1 | contig 44530 bp, 44 predicted proteins | sample 4694571 | NCBI WGS metagenome assembly VTLG01 (sample SAMN12604809, study PRJNA352737) | marine metagenome | biome: ENVO:00000447; feature: ENVO:00000209|ENVO:00000569|ENVO:01000036; material: ENVO:00002151; isolation source: viral sequences binned using virsorter ...
ACTCCAAATGCGAAGAGCAGTCCTAAAGCTAAGCTTAAAAATAATTTTTTCATAATTTAATTTTTTGTTAATACTAATTTTAATTGAAAACAAAGATAGTTGGACGTAACTACCTTTATGCTTTGATGTTTAATCTCTTATCGAGTCTATCATTTTATTGTAACCTTTTTGTTGTGTATACGTATAAACTAATTTTGGAGGAGCCACATCTTTTGTGGGAGATTTTGTAGTTATGAACAATTAATTGTTCATGACTTTATTATAAACCTATTTTAAATGCGTTAAATTGTTTCATTAAATCTGCATTGTCTGTGTTTTCTAGAGCATTTTCCATTAACTCTATAGGATTAACTATTACATAACTACCATCAGATAATATGAGTTTAGTAGTGCTTATATCCCTGTTGTCAGTTCCTAATATATTTAATTCTTTATCTTCAAAATCTTCTTTTAAATATCCTAATTTAATAGCGCTTTCTTTTAATTTACCTTCTTGTAAAGAATCTCCATACATATGTTTATCATAAGCTGGTTTACCGTATGTTGGATCATTAGGTGTATATATTGTTATACCAACTAAATCATGTTCAATGTCCCAACATCCCATATAACATTCATGTGCGGGGTTGTTTTTTAAATCTACAAAAGCATGATTTCCTAAAAATTCTTCAATATTATTTCTGTCATATCGATCTGATATTTTAAAATCTAAATCATCATATGTAACAGAAAAAGATACTATAAAATGTCCATGCATAGATTTTTCTATGTAACCGTGATAAGTACCTTCTTTATTTCTACCGTATCCACGTAATACAACAAGACTACCCTCTTTCATGTCTTTATCCATAAATCTTATTGACATACTTCCATAATTGTGGTACTCACCACCTTTTTTTTCATAAGGATCACTAGGGATATCATCTGGAATAGGAGGATTTATATCGTCCTGATCAGTACCACGAGGACCCATCATTCCTGGTCTTCTATTTCCTGCACTTCCACCTTGGCCTTGTGCTTTGTATTTCCTTCCTGTTCTTCTAAATTCTTTTACACTTCCCTCAGCTTCTAATTCATTTAAGGGTTTAATGCCTGCTAATTCTTGGAATCTTTCGTTTAATGGTTTTTTCATAGTTTTAACACTTACACACACCTGTATTATCACAAATAATATCTCTAATTATATTATTTACATTTGTGTATTTATATTCTGGTAATTGTATTTTGCCTTCTTGTAATGCTCTACCTACAGGAGTCATAAAAGCACCATGTGTTGACGGAGTACTAACAAAATCAAAACATAATAGTTCAAAATCATCTTGTACTTCTACAGTTCCATTTACTCCTTCTTGTACTGAACCCATACCCCTAGATGAAATACCAATTGTAATACCTGAAGCAAATAATGCTTTTAATATATTACCTGCAGGTGTTGGTAGGATTTCTACTTCCCCATAAACATCATCTCCTATCATTTTTACTTTAGTAACATTATGGGATACATTTTGTAAATTAATTACTGAACTTTCTGGGTGGTCTAACTCACCTAATGCTCTTTTTTCTTTAACAGGACCATTAATATAATTTTGAATTTCTCTTTCTAAAATTTCTTTAGGATAAATTCTACCATTTTGGTTTTTAGCTTCAGCTCTTTGAATAACACCTTTAACCATTAAAGGTTTGTTTTCTTTAATAGAAATTTCTGCTAATTGTTTATCTACTTGAAATGGTCTATATTCTGTTAAAAGCATGTTTATTGTTTTTTTATTTTTTTCTTTGTAGCATCCCCAAAATGACCCATACCTGCTCCTGCTTGGAATGAAGCTCCCCCTCCTGTCATACTTACTTCATTTTGTTTTTTAGCAGAAAAATGTTTTTCCATTATTTTTTCTACTGTTTCATAATCTGGCCCTTCGTTTGTTTTTTTCTTTAATTTATCTAAAAATGTATTTACAGACTGTTTTAAAAAATCAGGTTCATATTCACCAGCATGGTGTTCATTTAAACGTTGTTTAGCTTGCCAATCGTGTATATTAAATTTTTTATTCATGGATTGTTTTTAATTCATTTACTAGTTCATAATAGTTTAACAAATTAATAACATTATCATCATTTACTGATGATTTTTTACATAATACTTTTATCATATCTCTTGTTTCTTTTAACTTAATAGAAACAGCTTTATCTTCAACTTTTTGAGAGTAATTTGTAAGTGATTTTTTTACTGATTTAATTTCTGAGTTTATGTAAGATTTAAGTGTGGGACTGTTAGTAACATTATTAACGTATTCTTTTAATAGTGATTTTTGATTATTACCTAAGTTACTATACTTGTCATTAAATTTTTCTAATAAAACTTTATAAGTAAGTAATCTTGTATCTTTATCATATTTAATATAATCTTCCATCACAACATCTTTCTTTTTTTTATTACTTAATAAGGTACCTGTTATGTGTTCTAATAATGTTACTTTTGAATCTACTATAGATAAGGGAGAAGCATCATTATTTTCTAAAAGATTAAAAATTGACGCTATTATTTTATAATTAGAGATTTTAGCTTTAAAGAAATTATTTACATCATATGTGTCTTTAATTTCTTTAATTAAATTATATTTTTCTCTTCTTAAAATTCCTTTATTTAACTTATTATGAGCTTCAATTAAAGTATTTATCAATAAAGTAGCATTACTTTCTTTTTTAAATTTTTTATTTAAAAAAGTATGATAAATTTTATATTCTTTAAGGAGAGTTGAATTACCGCTAAAATATTTTTTGATAATATTTAAAGCTTTAGGTTGATCTCCCGCAATCGTATCCGCTGTCAATTGTCTTGTTAGGAGTTCAAATAAGATTCCAGTATTCTTGTACTTAGAATGTTTTACTTTCATTATTAAATTGCAATTTATCTATATATAAATATAGACTAACTTCTAAGACTTAATATTTTTCTCAGATAAAAGTCCATTTTCGTCTTCTTCTTTTAAAACTTGTTTTTTACTTTTAATTTTTTGCAAAGATTTTTTAATATTTGCAATTTCAAAAGTAGAAACTTTATTACCATCTGATGGTTTTTCTATTTTGTTTTTATCGGTTTTTTGCTTACCTAGAGGATCTCTACTAAAATTACCTTTATCAGATCCATATTTTTGAGGTTTTTCTATAGGACGACCTGGTTCTTTTTCATCATATCCCGTAGGTATTTGAGCTGGCCCTACTGCTTTATCTCTTTTATTACCATACAATGAAGCTAAATCATGAGGTGTACCGTATGATATACCTGATTCTACAGGATCATTACCTTCGTTTTCTAATTGATTTATTCTAAATTTATGCATAGCGTCAACAACTTGTTGTTCTTTTTCAGCATTATATTCATCAGGAGATAATCCAAACACATTTTCATAAACCCAATCTTTTGAAAATAATTGTTTATCAATCATATCTCCTGCTACTGTTGTTTTTGCTGTAAATAGTTCTACTTTTTCTTGTTCATATATAATAGAAGGAACTGTTAGGTCTAGAGAAAAATCGACTAATTGTTCATCATTAAACCCTTGAGAATATAAATGTACTAATGCTATTTTTGTTAATTCTGATTCTATAATTCTTTGTATGCGTTCTACTGTTCTTGCAAATCTAACATCCATACCTGCTAGTGTTGATTTTCCTTCTACTCCTTCCTCATAACCTAAAAATGGTTTAGGGATTTTAAGGGCAGCCATCATTTTATTTTTTAAATATTCAATATCTGCAGTACCATCATAATCTAATCCTTTTGTTGTTTCAATTCGAGTTGCATTGTCGTTACCTCTAACTGGTATATAAAAGTCTTCAGTAATGTTTTGCATATTATATTTTAAGTTATAATCACCTGTATTTTGATCTATATAAGGTGTTTTTTTCATTTTATTAACAGTTTCACTCATAAATTGTTCTACCTGTTCTGGTGGTATAGCTCCTACATTGATGTAAAATGTTCTTTTTTCTGGTGCTCTCATTATCCTATGAATTAACATTGCATCTTCCATCAACATTAATTGTTTAAATACTTTACGAGAAGGTTCTAAAAAAGATCTACCATAAGGTAAATAATTAGAATCAGTTAGTAATCTAAAATGAGCTACTTCATAATTTTCTAATGTAAATTGATCTCTTCTAATTGTATTAGCAGTTCCACTAGCTAAACCATTTGGGTCTAAGGTAAATCTAGTATAAGAGGGATTTTCAGGATCTGTTCCTTCTTCTCTTACTACTTCATATACAGATAAAGGTATAACATTATACACACCAAATTTTTCAGATACTTCTAGCTTTAAGTAAAAATCTCCATATTTACACATATTCCTAATCCATGTAGCTAAATTAAATTCTATATTAAGTACATCATAAAATAAATTATGTAATACTTTTCTGATATTTTCATCAGCAGAATTTATATTTAAAACATCACCATATTCATTTCTTGAAGTTGTTTCATCAGAAATTATATCAAGAGCAGCTGCGATAATAGGATCATGATCCATAGCTTCATAATCGCTATAAAGCTGTAGCCGCATTGATTGATAATTAAGTGTTGGGTTATACTGTAATGATGATCCTACTGGTTTGTGTAAACGTGTAAATCTATCATAAAGAGAATTTGTAGCTAGATTTCCGTATTTTTGGATTCTACCTGTGTCCATTACTTTTAATCTTTTTCCTCCTACGTTACGAATAATAACGTCACTTGAAAAAAGTCTTTGTAATCTTGAAAATAAACTAGTATCTGCCATTTTTTTGTTTTTTAATACATATAATTAAATAAGCCAAGTCAGGTCTTGTTGTCCTTTGTCTCCTAAGTCTTGTGTCCAACCTGCGTCTTTTTTACTTACTCCTCCTGTGTAAATCATAGGGGCGCTTTTTTGCCAATTTTTTAATGCTGCGTTTGTTAAATCTATTCCTTGTTGTGCAAATTTTAATGCTGTGTCTCTAACATAACATCCTGTTGCTAAGGACATAACTAAATCATCATTATATCCTGTTTGTGCTTCTGCCCTTCCATTTTTCCAAATAAAAGTTCTTAATTCTTCAAAAGTTCTTTGTCCTTGAATTATTATTGATTTTTCTCTCATATAAGCATCTAGCTTTCCTATAGTTAAAGGTCTTGTTTTCATACTCATAGTAAAACCGGGAACCATTTTAGAGGTATCTGTTATATCATACCCTTTAGCTAAAAAAGCGTCTGCACTTGTTGCCGCGTCCCCTTTAGGGGAATAATATAAATTACTATATCCTTTATCTATTACTATTTGTATAGTATTCCAACCTATATTTGCATTTTCTATAACCAATAAAGCATTATTATATTCAGTAGCTATTGCTACTAACATATGACCATATTCTTTTGTACCTATTTGGCCTTTAAATTCACCAATTTGTTTTGCTTCTTCAATATCAATAATATGGAAAGCAGAATAATCTAAAGAATCTCCTCTAGCTACATCTGCTACTATTATGTATTTTCTTGTGTAATCTGGGTATTCCCAGATATGTAAACCTCCTTCTATTCCTCTTTTTTCTACAGGTTCACATAAAAAGGTTTTTTCATAATAACTTAAAAGTTCAGGATCAAATACAGTATTACCAGAAGTTGTAAAATCACAATCACACTCTTGTGCTGCCATTCTTGGTCCTAATTCATCATCTTGTTGTTCCCTCCATTTTTCATTTCTTTCAGGATGTACTGTCCATGGTAATCTAATAGGAGTAAATCCATTTCTACCTTCTTGTGCTTTAACCCACATTCTATGAAAAAAGTTTCCAGTACCGTTTGGTGTAGATAAAACAATTGCTTTACCACCTGTTGATAATGTTTGTTGTGACGAACCCCATATATCTTCTATCCTATTTTCTTCAATAAAAGCTGCTTCATCTACAATTAGTAAAGAAATTGCTTCTGATCTACCTGCATCACTTGCTGCTGATACTGCTTTGATTTGAGAGCCATTTTTTAATCTTAAAGCTAATTTATTTTTTTCAACAAAACCAATTTGTAACCAAGAAGGTAAATTATCATACATAAATTTTACTTTTGTTACTAGGTTTTTAGCTGTATCTTGTTTAGTTGCTACTACAAGTATTGATTTATCTTTTTGAAAAATCATCATCCATAAAGAGATACCTGCAGATAAAGTTGAAATTCCTAGCTGTCTTGATTTTAAGATGATACTTCTTTCATTTTTATTTAATAAATTTAACACACTTTCTTGAAAAGGAAAAAGATTAAATTGTATACGACCCCTAGTAGGATGCTGTATATAACAATATTTTTTCATGAAATATACAGGATCCTGAGCACATTTAATGTACTCTTGTTTTATTATTTGTTTAATGTTTTGTTGGGCCATATTATATGTTATACATATGAGCTATTGTTGTTTTAATTTTATTTATACGCTCTTCAGTAGTTCCTGAAATTGTAACTACTTTGCCAGGCATATATCTATACATTCCTAATATAGATGATATTTTTTGATGGATAGCTAATCTATAATCTTTATCTGTTTCTCTAACACCATTATCTTCCATAGGTACAGATAAATCATCTATATGAAATATAATATCATATTCTCTTATAAGATGCCATAAAACACCATTTATATGATCTTTTTCAGCTTTACTCATTGATTTAGATAATTCACAAAATGCCATAACATCAATAATAGTTCTATCAGTTATTATTTTTTCTTGCATTAATTCAGCTGATCTTTCAGCAGCAAACACTAATTGACCTTTTAAAGTACTATCTGTATTTAAAGGTATACCCATTGAATTTAAATATTTGCTTCTTTCTGTTCTAAAAACATAATCTGTAAAATTTGGGTCTTTTCTTAAAGCATTTACTAATGTAGTTTTACCTACACTCATTGTTCCACATAAACCTATTTTCATATTATATTAGGATTTTGTTTTATTGTTTGTTTTGTAATTAAGTCTTTTAATTTAGTTGTTGACCATCCATGTGCTCTACTAGTATAGATAACTTTTGGGGGAAGATCATCTCCCGTAAATGGTTTACCTATATAATCTTCTCCTAATATCCTAATATCTGGTTTAAAATATTTAATTAATTCATATAATTCTTCTTCTGTTTGGTAAATATAAACATCATCAATATATTGTATTGCCATTAATGCCCTATATCTTTCATATAAAGGTATTACTGGTTTATATTTTGTATTTCTAGTAGCTGAAGGATCTCTTTGTAAAAAAATAATAAAATAATCACAATGTTTTTTTGCATCTTCAAATGTATAGATATAACCTGGATGTAGTAAATCAAAATTACCAGCTGTGAATCCTAATGTTTTTTTATCTCTCATAATCTAAAATCTTGCTGTTTTTATTGTTGATCCTGATTGTTTATACCAAGGTAAACCTTCTCCTGCTTTTTTTATTTCTTTCCAATCATCTAAAGAATACTGAATACCATTTAAATAATATTCTTTTTTCTTTTGTTGTTTATTAAATAAGGCAGGTCCTTCCCAGTTATGAATTTTTATTGAATCTTTTATCTGTAGAGCATATATTGTTGTTTTTGAGCCATCTTCTTCAATTCTGCTTAATTTTCTCATCTTAACTTGTTTGTTTCCTTTGACTCTTTTAAACCCTTCTATATCTACTTTATCTAAACTTTCTTTATACATTTTTTAAAAATTTGCTGTTTCTACGAATTCAGGATATTTTTTATATTTTAATATATTTTCAGCAACATATGTACCTTGAGCTCCTGATACTGTTATACCTCTTGCTGATAATGCATCACCTACAAAATGGATGTTAGGAAACCTAGTAAGACTTAAATCTTCATAATTTACTAAAGGTTCAGGTGATAAATATTTTACTTCAGGCATATAAATACCCCAATCATCTTTTAATGTTGGAAATATTTTTGTCATATCCCTAATAAAATCTATTATATGATTACCATGTTCTCCTAATGCATCAAATAATGGTTCTGTGTTTTCTACTACAACACATCTAACTAAATTACCTTCTGATGTTTTAGAAGGTATTCTATTACTAGGTGAGTAATATGTGCCTGTTTCTCCTACTTGTAATTTTTTAACTGCTTCTCTTGACCAATCAAATGGTTTATCTATACCTCTAATTTCCATTAATATACCAAAATTAGTCATATCATTTCTATATGCTTCATCTTTTTTAGCATGACCATTATAAGAATGATTACCATAAGTATCTTCTACAGCAACATAAGCAGCATTATTATTTGTACAAAATGATCTTAAACTTACATTTTCTAATTTTCTATATAACTTAAAATCATATGATATATCAATTAATTTTTGAAAATGATGTTGTGGTGCTTCAAATCTAACTCCTATTTGTACTGGTTTAGGTTCTGTTGGTAATTCATATTTTTCAGCTAATTGTTTTCCAAAATCGATTCCTGATTTACCTACACCAAAAATAAGTCTATCATATTTAAGACTAAGGTCTCGTGAATCACCTAAACCACAATGTACTTCTTGATTATTAAAATCAATATCTCCTACTTTAGTATTCCATATAAATTCAACTCCATTATCGGTTAAATATGTATACCAATTCTTACCAATTTCATGTAAATAATCTGTACCAATATGCCATACAGGAAATAACCGTAAACCAAAATAAGGCTTGATAAATTCTGGTTCTTCTACTGGATGTGAACATTGAATTACTTCAGGTTTAGGATGAAATCTTCTAAAATTATCAATAACTTGATCCATTAATTCCATAGCTTTTTCATCACCACAGTATTTAGACATATGACCCCCTATAGATGTATGATAAGTTAATTTACCATCTGACCACCCACCAGCACCCATAAAACCTGTCATTACTTCTTCAGGTTTACGATTAAAAGGATCATTACCCATATCAATTATAGTAATATTACCTTTATAATTGTTGTCAACTAATTTAGTAGCTGCATTTACTCCTGCAACCCCTGCTCCTATTATTATTAAATTTTCCATATTTTATATATTATAATAAAAAAAGAGCTGTAGACCAAATTAAGGCCACAGCTCTTTAAAATTGTTTAAAATCGTTCGGCTATGAATCGAACTATAAATTATTTACACCAACCTATACATATACTATTAAAGGTTAAAACATAAATTATTTTACATAGTATTTTTTTCATTTTTTTCATTTTTTAGTTATTTTTTTGGATTTATATAACCTAACTGTTCAGCTAGAGATTTAAATGATTCTTTTGTTACAGTATATACTGGTTCAAAGTCATCTCCTGCTGTGGTTGTTGTTGAACTATCTGTTGGTTTTTGTTTTACTTTATCCTTAAAATCAGGTGTTTGTTGTTGTTTTCTTAAAGTATTTGCTATAGAAGTTAATCTTGATTTTTTTATTGAATTGTCTATTCCTTCTATTTTTTCTATAAAGAAAGTTAATGTTTGAATAAATTCTACTTTATTATTTATTTTATCTAATGCTGATGAAATAGCTGGTAAATCTAATATTTTTGATATCCTTACAACATCTGGTTGTTGTTTTGTTGTTTTTTCTACTTCTTTTAATTCTAATTTAGAAGCTATAGTAGTTAAAATACCTGGTACTTCAGATTTAGTTATATATTTTTCATCAAATCTATTAATAACAGCTAATACAAATTCATCAAATTTTTGATTTGTATTAATAACAGAGAAAGCTTTTTCTATATTCATTGGGTTTTTCTCTATTTTTTTTCTAAGTCTATCTACATCAGGTAAAAATTTATATTTTTCTCCAGCTTTTCCTGTTGTTGGGAATGATTTTTTTATTTTATCTAATACTTCAGGTTCAACATTATCTTTATTTATTAAAGCTAATACTTCATCATTTGTAGAACCTTCTCCACCCCATATAGAAGCAGCTGCTGGTATTAACCAATCTACATTTTGTTTTATTACATCATCTCCTATTAATTTATCCCATAATGCTTTATTTTCATTTAAAGCCATTTCTTTAAATAAAGATTCAGCTGTTGAAACTGCAGGTGTACTTCCTTTAGTAAATTTACCAAATTTAGACTTACTTTTAGCTCTTATATTTAATGGTTTTTTATCATCTGGATAAAGTGCATTTATTTTCTTTAATAAGAAATCTGGATTTTTTCTTAAATTTAAAAGTAAAAGACATATTTCTTTTAATCTTTCTATTTTTGTGTTTCCTATAATTACTTTTAAAGCATTATCATATATTTCTTGGCTTCCACCAGGCCCTAATCTTTTTTGATCTTTAGAGCTTAATTTATTAAAAGTTTCAGGGTCTTGTGCTAATAAAGCAAATAAATCTGCTGAGTCTTCTGCGTTTTTTCCTTTTGGAGGATTTAATTTTTGTAAAATAAAAGCCCATTGGTCATTTCTTCTAGATCCTTTTAATATTTCATCTTCATCTTTAGGAGGTTCAATTACAACTTTTGTTTTTTCTTTTTCTTTTTCTTCTTTTTCTTCCTCTATAATGTCTATAATTGGTATATATTTAATTAGAATTTTTTTAATTTCTTCTCTTTTTTCTATATATTCTTCAATAGTTGTAATTTTGATTTCTTTCTTATCAAGACATTTATGTATTAATTTTAAGTTATCAATTGCTTCTTCTCCTTTAAATTGAATTAATGATTCTGATGTTAAATATTTGTTGTTTTTTAAATCAAAATCGGTAAACCTTACATCTATCCCATCTTTTCTAAGTATAAGTTGTGTAATTTCAGAGATAACTATTGTTGTGTTTCCAACTTTAATTACACAATCTTCATCTAATTCTGGTACTGGGTTAATAATAACTTTTTTTATTATTGTTTTTGGTCCTTTTACATCATACATTCTATCTACAACATCTTGTAGTGTTTTCATCCTTGATGATTTTAAACCTTTTAATCTAGCTATACCTACTAAAGCTCCAGCTGCTAAAGCACTAATCCCTATTGGTAATAAAGCTTTACCAACTGCCATAGCTGCTCCTGCTAGTGCTGCTTTCTTTGCTATAGTTGTAACTATTACTTTAGTAACCATAGTAGCTATTTGCCCACCAGTTTTTGTAACTAACATATCTCCTACATTTTGTCCTGTGCCTTCTAAATTTCCTGTAAAAGCATCTGCTAATGTTGTATTAGGATCCATTTCTGTTACCGCTTTTAAACCCTGATCAAATACTGCTCCTCCTTGATTGCCTGCCATTCCTGTCATTCCTTCAAGGCCTTGTTGTAAATTACCACCACCATTATTTGTTATAACTTGGGTTAAATCTCCTACTGTTGAGTTAGGTCCTAACTCTCCTACTCCCCCAATACCTGTGGTTTGGTTTAATACTTGGGTTACTCCATCTCCTGGTTGTACTGATTGTAAACTATTTGTAGTTATAGTTGAAACTTCTTCTGCTTCTGATGTTAATAGATCTTGGAACCAATCTGTGTTTGATAAAACATGTAAACCAATAGCAGATAAACCACTTAAAGCTAAACCTAAAGGTAACTTATAACTTTTATAAACTTTTTCTTGGGTTGCTGATTGGGCCCCCATTTCTCCTTTTCCTAATACATTAGTTTTTTCATCATCTTCAGCTTCATTAATGTATTTAGTTTCTTCTGTAAAGGTTCTGTAAACAGAAGCTAAATCATAATCTATTATTTTTAAAACATATTTTCTTAATTCTGCTATGAGTAGATTTCCTGCTGTTTCTTCTAATTTTCCTTCTTCTACTTCTTTTTTTACAGACTCATAAGTAGCTGCTATTGCTTCAGTAGCTCTTATAAAGTCTTCATTTTTCTTCATATTAGGAAAGCCAGGAAATTCTTTTTCTAATTTGTCTTTAAGATTTTTAATAGTTTCATTAGAAGCCTTTTCCATCATATTTTTAATTTCTGCTTCTGCAGAACTAGATAGTTTTTTCTTACCTGTCCATTGGCCTCCTTTAGTTAAAGATCCTAATTTACTAAATGTGTTTTTAATAGTAGACCATAAACCCTCTTGTAATAATTCTGGATTTTTACTATATAATTTTCTTAATTCATTTTCAACTTTTAATTTATATTTAATAGATATATTTTCTACTAATATAGTTTTAGGTAAAGATTTTTCTATATAATATTCTGCTATTAAAGGTATATACTTATCTAAATCAGAAGAATTATATTTATTCTTTACTATCCATTTGGTTGAATTGAATCTTTTCATTTTATTTTTTTACTTTTTCTATTGATCGGCCCCCAAAATAAGCACCTATTACTGTAATTAATACAAGTTGAAGTAAATCTGTCCATTTATCTTCAACTGTAAACGCAATTGTCCCTGCATCTATAAAAATCATTAATACTGTACATACAACTAAAAATATTAACACTAAAGGTCTTACATTTTTAGATAACCATGAGTCTGAATTCATATCAGCAGACCATCTGTCTGTGATATTTTTCTCCATTTGAGCTTCATGGTTTAATATAACTTTTTTTAGTTTTCTTTTTGCTTCTAATTTTTCTTCATTTGTGGTTATAACATCATCTAATACACCACCTACTGATTCAACTAGTTGACTAGCTCCTGCTGAAAATAATTTATTTAACACTCCCATAACATTTTAATTTTGATTTGTTTGTTTATAATTTTTAAACCAATCTTCCCAATCTCTAAAGAGAAGATTACCTTTTAAATAAGCTTCCATTTCCATTTTTCTCATATGTTTATCATCTTGAGCGTATGTGGGACTAGAAGCGTCACCCATATCTAAATCACCTCTTTCATTTTGATGGTGATGGATTAATTCATGTGCAAAAGATCTACAAATATCTTTTGGATGTCTATTAGTAATATATAACACAACAGACATGTCTGAAGGATCATAATAAGCTGTTTTACCGAAAAAATTATCTGCGTTTTCTTTATCTTGTCTTAAGATAAGTTTAGGAGTATTTTGGATATCAAATTCCTCCTTTGCCTTTTTATATATTTCGTATAATGCTTCTTTTAGTTTCATTATGCTTCTGGTTCTTCTTCAGCTGGTTCTTCTTCAGCTGGTTCTTCTTCAGGTGTTTCTATTTCTTCTCCACCTTCTTCTCCACCTTCTTCTCCTGCGTTAGGGTTAAATTTAGGGACTGTTAGTAATCTATTTATATGATCTTTAGCTAAATGTAATTCTTCTACATCTCCTAAGAAGTATTTTTTAGCTCCTATTTTAACCATTAATGAAAATGTTTCATAATAAATCATAAATGAAGTTCCATTTAAAAGTCTAACTTCATATGAAGGGGGTACTGTATTTGCTGCTTTTAAAGTGTCAACATATCTAATTAAAGGATTTAATTTTAAATCCTTTTTTAAAGCGTCTACTATTTCAACAGGAGCAGTGTATTTTTCCTCCATTAAACGAGTAATTTCTTTTTTTATTTGTTCTCTAATTAACTTCATATTAAGAAAGTTGTCCGTTATAATATATAATTGCTGTACCTGATGCTAATTTTACAGATTTTATAGGACCTTCGATAATTTTATTTCCTACATTAGCTAAAGTAATATTAGCACCATGGTTTTGAACAAATCCTTCAGCCCATGTGCCTCCTTCTATATACTTACCAAATGTAATATCATCTGTAACACCTGATACACCATCTCCTATAGCTACAATACTGCCTGTTACTGCACCTGTACCTGTTAATACTTTTGTAAATTCGTGATCTCTTGTTGCCATTTTGTTTTTATTTATTTATTGTTTTTTCTTTAATATTAATAGTAACACTATCAACTTCTTCAACATCATCTAAAATTTCTACTTCACTTCCTTCTTTTTTTTTATCTTCTTCGTTAAATAAACCTGATGCTAAATGTTTTTCTTCTGCGGGTTCCATTCCTGCTGTATCTCCTTCTGGATTATTTACAATATCTCTAGCTGAATTTTTAAACTCTTTTTCACTCATATCTAATTCTAATTCTGCTTTTTTAATATTTTCCCATTGCTTTCTAGCATTAGATATAAATGGTAAAGGGACTTCTACTCCTTTTTGGGTATAGTTTTGGAAAATTTCTTCATCTGTTAGACCTTCATCGAAAGACATAAACAAACGTTTCATAGCTCCCTCCATTAATACTGATCTTTTTGCTGCTTTTTTATGTTCATTTAAATGCTCCATTAAGTCTTCACCTTTTCTAGAAAATTCATATTCTAAATAATGATAAACCATAGACATATAATCAGAAGCTTTTGTTAATTTTGACTGAACCCAAGATGGTAACTGTTCCATATCATTTAACATATGAGTTAATTTATTTGCATAATGGGCCATTTTATGGACTTGGGATTTTGCAAAACGTCCTTCATCATCCATATAATCATCTTTACCTATATCATTTGTAAGTTCAGGTGTTTCTTCTAAAGCAGATTTTTCAGCGTCTGCTTTTTTCTTATTAGCGTCTGCTAATTTAGATTCAGCGTCTGCTTTTGTTTGCATAGCTTTTGCTACTTCATCTTCTGCTTTTGAGATATCGTCACCTATGTCTTCTTTCATATTTTTTTCAATAGCAGCTCCTCTTGTTTTTTCATAACTAGATAATTTACCATCTTTATTTAAGTCTGCTTTTTTAGGGTTTTTTAAATCTTCCATATTTTTTTCATTTATTTGTCCACCATGACTGAACATATTTAAATTTACTGTTTTTATGTCTCCATCTTTTAGGTCTTTTAATTTTAAAATATAACCATTATTTTCAACAACTTCATATCTTGAGCCCATATAAAGAACTTTTTTACCTACAGGTATTTTGTTTTTAAAATCTTCAGGACTTATCTTAGTCATATACTGTTTTTTAAATGGTTCATCTTCCATTATTCCTGGAGGTCTACCTGTTTTAGTGAATCTACTTTTTGCTTGTCCTTGGGATGTTAAAGTAGCACTTCCATAAGCGTTAGAGCCTACTTCACTAATTGTATCTTTAACTAATTTTATGATATCTGATTTTTTCATTTAAAATTTTGTAAATTTAGTTCTATTAAATCCTGTTGTTGCTGGTTCGTTTCTATAGGGTTTTTTATCTCCTCCGTACACGTTTTGTTTAGTGTAAAATTCTTTTTCATCTGTTGAGTCTTTAAAAGGACGTTGGGAAGGGATATCATTACCATCAGTTGCGTTTCCACCACTAGAACCTGTTCCCATGTATTCTTTTATTATAGATCTTATTATTTCTCTAAGTTCTCTTTTAGTCATTTAACTCTTTATTTAAATATTCACGACGTATTTTAGCCGCGTTTTTTATCTTTTTTGTAAATTCTTCTTTATCAATACCTCCTACCCATTTTTCAACTACACCATCTTCTGATACATAGCTAGAATTTGATGAGTTTATGGCGTCTAATAAATATGACTCTACTTCATCTACTATATCAAGAGAGTTTTTATTTATTAAAGTTTTTCTATAATTATCATATTCTCCTTTAATTTTTAACTTATGTTCAAATTCTATAACGCAATCATGGCATTTTTTATGAATCCTGTAATTTGGTTTGTCTAATCTTTTTTTCATTACTTTATTACAACAAGGACAACTTAAAGGCATAAATATTTCTTTTTTTACTTTATCTAATTTAGAAATAGTTTGTTTTATACCATTTTTTATAGTCCATGTTTTTTTCTTTTCAACCCAAATATCTCCTTCTTTATAGTCTTTTTGTTTATTATTATAACCAATTTGTGTACCTGTAGAATTACCAGTTTTACCCATAATTAAATTACGAGCCCTTTGTACATCTTTTCTTTTAAATTCTTTTTTTAACATAACTTTTATTTATTCTGTGTCAAATTTATTTGCATTAAAATGAAATTTGATTTTAGGATACCATGCTCTATCTCCATCAAATTCTAACTCATACTCATTAGATTGACTTTGTATTTCAAATCCTTTTGATTCAACCCAATCTAAAGCTTTTTTCCATTCATCTTCAGGTAAATCATTTCTTACAACAAATGAAACATCACCAAATCCTTTATCTTTTAAAGGATCACTATCGGGTCTACCATCTGAGTATTTTCCTAAACTAATAAAAGGCCTATAATCCCCAAACATTGAATCTAATTCTTGTTTATATTCTGTTTCTTGGGTTCTAAATTCACCATATTCATTTAAATACCCTAATTCTTCAACTGTTTCTTTAAAATTTTCAGGTAAATCTGCATCTAAATAAAAATTTTCCCAATCATCATCTGTAAAATTGTCTCTTGGGTCTTTTTCTTTATTTATTAATTGACGAATTTTCATTATTTTATCCCTTTCAGGATGATTAGCTAAACGCTCTGCTTCTTTAGCTTTTTCAAATTCATCAGTTGACATTTCTTTAATAGAATTTTTTATAAATTCTTTTAGTTTTTCTTTTTTCATTTTTTAGTTTATCTAAATCCTGTTTGTAATCCTCCTAATATAAATTTACCTGTTATCTTGAAAGGGATATTAGCTATATTTTTATCTCTAATTACTACTCCTTCATGATTATCAGCTGTACCCATAGGTGAATCTAGTACTTTAAGTACTTCATCTCCTAATTTTTCAGTTGCAAGATAAGTTGTCCATCCTTCAATAGCTTTTTGTTTATCTTCTTCATTTTCAAATAATTCATCTATATTGCCTCCTTTAAGAAGAGTTGTATAAACTAATTTAGAAACAGCTCCTCTTTTTATTCCGTCCATAAATATAAAATCTTCTTTAGGAATGTTATTTAATTCACTTAACCAATTATTTAAAGATTGTCTTTTATCTTCCTCATTAGTTTTTATAGTATAATTTTTAGAAAGTGCTGAAGAAAAATTAGGTTTTTTAGTCATTGTAGTGGGAACAGACCCATAAACTTCAAACCCTCTTTTTTTAGCTATTGGTTTTAAACTATCTAATAATGACTGTAGGTCGTTTTTATTATAAGCGATTTCTTTTGATTTTCTTACTGATAGCATTCTTCCTGTTTTTTTACTTGGTTCATCTACCATTTCTATTTTATTTAACCCATGAATTGCTATAAAATTGTTATCATATTTTTGTACATTAGTTTTACCACTAACATATTCCATATTAAATAATATATTTGGATCTTCCCAAGCTCCTAATTTTATTAAATCCTTTTTTAAAGTGGGTAAAGCTTCATTAAACATATCTAATACTTCACCTCCTGTTTTTATAAAACCATGAGGGGTTCCATCTTTTGTTTTAAATCTGTCTTCTAAATCATCTTTAGTGACACCTTTTAAGTCAAGAGCTTGTTTAGAACCTCTATCTAATGCAAATTGTTTTTTACCATCTATATCAACTAAACGAATAGAACTATTTACACCATCTATTTTAACAGCACCTGATTGTTTTTCTAAGGATTTTGATGATTTTTCAAAAATATCTAATAAATCTTTACCGTTATTTACATCTGATAAATCAAAAGGATGTGCCATATGACCTGCTGCCCCTCCTTCTGTTAATATTTCATTTAGTTGTTTTTTCCACCAATCTTTTGAAAATACTTTTGTTTCTTCCATTTCATATAATTTTCTTGTAAGAGTACCTTTTACATAATCAGGTACTTTATAACCACCCCCACCATAGTTATTCCCTTTTAATTTAGACATATCTTTATTTAAACGTTTCATGTTTTTAGCATGTTTTTTCTTTTCAGGTTCTGTCATCATCCCTATCATTTCACTAACTTTGTGTGGGTTTTCAACTGTTAAGTTTATATCTGGGTATTTGCTTTTTAATGATAATACTGCTGTTCTATTTTCTTTTGAATCATCAATAAAATAAATAGTAGAATATCCCTTTTTAATATGGTTTTCAATCCAATTTGCTTTATCTTGGCCTGTTACTTTACCATCTATTTGCATTCCTAAGGGTACTACATAAGCTTCTAAACCTATACTTTTAAGATATCTAGTAACTGGATGTCCTATAGATCTAGCTGTTAATATTGTTGTTTTGATTTGTGGATTACTTAGTGATTTTTTTAATTTATTTAAAACACCCGTATTTAAAATAGCATTTGATATTTGTTTTTCAAAATCTTTAAAATCATAATTTATACTTAGACTACCTAATCTTGCTTCTAATTCTTTTGATTTTTCAGGAAATTCAGTAGAGGATAATGATCCTTTATCTATTAGTTTTCCTTGAGGATCTTGTATTATAAACGGTATTTCTGTGCTTACAGTGACTATAGTGTCATCAAAATCATATACATGTAATATTTTTCCTTTTTCATTTTCATACATTCTACCATAAATTCCTCCTCTTTTATATCTGTAGGAAGGGTTTATATCATCTTTTGAACCATCAGGCATTCCTGCTTTATATTCACTACTTCTCATATAATCATTTACTTTATCTTTTGGATTATATAAATCTTCTTCTAATTGTTGAGATACGGCTCTAGGATCTATAGGTTTAGTTTGGGCAGGGGTCGCAGAATAAACAATATCCCATGCTTGTCCTTTTTGTTCTGGATTTAAGTGGTTAGGTATAGAATTAAAAAAACTAACTTTATCCCCATCTTTAATAAATTTTCTTACTTCTGTAGCTCTTATCCCTCCTGCTTGTGAGGGGATTTTGAATTCTCTTACTTTAATATTATTAGGGTTATATTGTTTATGTTTAGGGTGGTTTGGATTTGTTAAAGGAGTAAACCTATCATAATCCCCAGGTCCTGCTCCTACATAAACTGTGTCTCCTTTTTGGGCTTCTTTTTCAACAAATTCATAAACATCACGTATAGGATTACCAGTCCCTTTTTCATCTATTGTTATTTTTCCTTGTTCTACTCCCTTTCCAGATGTACTTAAATATAAATTCCATAATTGAGTAGACATTTCAGGCCCTATACCATCTCTTACAGCTGAACCCATTCTTATTATAACCTTATCGGGGGGTATTACAGATATATTTGTATCTTTTATATCATCCTCCTTTTTAGGGCTAAATAAATATTTAGCTGCATCATAATGACCAGCATGAGGGGGTTTAAAACTCCCAGCGAAAAATGAAATTATTGCCATTAACTACGTAGTTTTGTTATAAATATAAACCTTATGACAAGGCTAGCCTTTTTTTCATTAAGGTAGAAGTTGTGATTTTTGATGCATTATGGAGCAGTTTTGTAAAATTTTCAAAACCAAGTTCTGAGGGGTCTTTTCCATGCATTTCTATAAGGTAAACTTTTTTACCATATGATAGAAAAGTTTCAGCATGTTTAAAGGCATCTTTTAAAGCATCATCATCTAAGGCTAAATATATTTTTTCAACATTTGATTCAATGATTTTTTTCATTAAAGAATCAGAGATTTTTTTTCCAAATAAAGGAATTGCATTACGTTTTATAGCCATAGCATCAAATGCACCTTCACATAAAATCACGGGAAGATCCCAGTTTATATACATTTCAAACCCAATTATGTCCTTGGTACTGGAAGCTAATTTATGTTTAATATACGCGTTTTTATCAAATGATCTTCCAACATAATAATTAAGTAGTCCTTCTTTATTATAACTAGGAATTACCACCATGTTTTTTAGATTTCCCTCTTCACAATAATGTAAATCATATTTTACTACATCTTGTTTTGTTATTCCTCTTTGTTTTAGATAATGTAAAGCATGTCTTGATAAAACTGCAGAACTAGATATAATAGGGATTGCTTCTTTTGGTAAATTTAAAAATGTAGATTCAGTTTTGTGTTTTATCTGTTTTTTAAAATTATATTGGGAATCTATTTCTTTTAACATTTCATAAACAGATCCAGAGGCGTTACTTTTTTTTAGTAATTGGTAAGCTCTATGACCTTTATACCCACAAACCCAACATTGGAATTTTTGTGATTGTAAATTAAATGTTAATTTTTTCTTATGGTGATTACAAGAAGGACAAATAAACACAGCTTCATCACCACCTCTAGCTGACTTGCTTTTACCTAATACTGATTCTAATAATTGTTTTAATAAATCTTCTTTCATTTAAAATCTCTATCGTAAAACTTACCTAATATATTGTCATTAAGGTATTTTTTATCTTCTAAAACTTCTAATACAAACTGATATTTACATTCTAAATATGTGAGTTCTTTTTTATTATAAGCTATTTGTAATATTTTTCTTTTTAAATCTTCTTTATTTGCGTCTTTTATAAAACTATGAGAACCATAATAAGTTTTCCAATCACTTTCTTTTAATACTCTTTTATATACAGGAGGACGACCTTTTCCTTCCCAAAGTGCTTTTTCTTTTTTACCTAATTTTTTCTTTAAATTGTAAATTAAAGATTTTTTACCAATGTATTTTTTTCCAGTTGGTAGATGGGTTGTTTGGTAAATGAAACCAAATGCATCTTTTGGGAGATCATTAATTTCTTGTATAATTTTGTCTTGATAGTACCATTGCATAATGGTAATGTATGAAAATTATTTTAGGTATCCCAGCGAAGTACGAAAGTAGTATCTGTTTCGTCTGAAGTTATAACTGGCTGGCCTAACTTGCCTATTACTAATAATTCATTATCTTCATTATATAAACCTACTGTGGTTACATAAGGTTTAAATTGAGAGCCTGTTGCAAAATTTGATAATTGGGCGTGTTGATCTGATTTTATTTTTCTTGTTGAAGTATTATGTGTAAAATTATATTCATCAGCATTTATTGTACACATATATTCATTTTCATAAATTGGATGTATATTTTTAAATTCTAGTTGATAGGGTGTATTAGAAGAGGAAGCTATGTTTTGATGGTTTGGATGTGTTATTATACCCATCCCATTCGAATAATATAAATTACCTACATAAGGGGAACCATTTAAACTAGAAGATAAACTTTTTATTTGTTCTTGGGTTTTAGAAGTATTAAAAATCATTATATCAGATAAACTACCCGAATAATATTTACTTGTTTCTCCTTTACTTCCTAAATATAAGTTTGCTTTATTAGAGGTTTGATGAACTGTAGTGTCAGTTTCTGACTTATTCTTTACTCCATCTATCCAAATTTCCATTTTAGAAGCAGACTTCATACACACAATATGATGTGTAGAACCTGTTGGGAATGCCGAAGCTAGAGTTGATGTTATTTTTTTCGTATTAACTCCATCACTTCTTTCAAAATTTATTTGTAGGGTAGAAGTACCTGCTCGTATAGTTGTAAATATATCAAAAGGGAACTGATTTTTTGATTTTACATCAAATGGTTGGGAAGATCCTGTAGTGTTTAAAGGTAAATAAACAGGGTCTTTTAAGATTGTTTCTGTTGTACTTTTACCTATTATATAGGAGGATTTGTCTAACCCTTGATTCATATAAAATGAGATAGTAAAATCATTATCAGTTTCAAAATTATAAAGTTCATTATGAGGTCCTACTATAGAAGATGTTATAGGGTTTAAACCTCCTGTAGTATGAAAATCTATTTGGGATCCTGTTACGTTTTGTCCTCCGTAATTTTGTTTTGAGAATTTTATATTTTTATAATCTAAAACATTGGAATAATAACTATTATCAAATATTTTTATTCTATTATAATAAGTAACAGGATTTGGGTTTACTTTACCATATAAATCATAGTTAACATCAAATTGTTTAAATCCTTTTAGGGGTTCTAAAGAAAAAACCTTTTCTCTTTCGTCTATACTATGGCTAACTAAATTAGTTCCTGATATTATTAAATTTCCTTTAGAATCATCTATTAAATAACCCCAACTTCCTGAAAAAGAAAAAGTACCTGGTTTTATACTATTACCATATAAAGTTGATGGTATAGAAATAACATTACATTTTTTATATAATTTTCTATTTTGAAATAAATAATCTGCGTCTCCAAGTCTATTAGATATGCTTCTTAAATAATCTTTATAAAATAAATGATCTAATTGATAATACTGTAGTGTGTTTTTAGAATCAGAACCTGCGCTTATTGAATCTAATATTGACTGAGAATATTGAAGTATTTTAAGAGTTATTCCTGTTGACGTTCCAGATGCAGAATTAAATGTAAATAATCTATTGGCGTTAAAAGGTACTCTAGATATGTCGTCTGGTCCAAGTGACTTGTAAATTGCCATTTAAATACATTTTAATAATCTAATTTTACTCTAATAAGTGCTTCTGTTGTGAAATCTTTTTTCAAAGGTTGACTTAATTTTGCTACAGCTAATAAATTATTTTCATCATTATATAAACCTACTGTGGTTACATAAGTTGTAGGTGAGTCTCCCATAGTAGTATTATTTAAGTTACCATTAACATCTATGTATGAAGGGTTTGATGAATAATTGAATTGGCTATTTTTAACTCTAACAAACATAAATTGTGATGATATTTTTTCTTCACTATCTACTTCAAAACTAGCTCCTGTTTTTATAGCTTCATATAATTTTCTAGCTCTATATTCTGTAGAAGCTGCTGTACCTTCTGCCCAAAATGTTGAGTTTGAATTTCTTAATGCTTCTCCATTAAAAATAATAACTCCAGCTTCTGGATATATAAAACCAAAAGAACCACTACCTTCAGGGGTTTGGTTAAGAGAAGATCCTGACATTACTCCATCAGAACCAGAAACTATGTTAAATTGTCTACCTAAATTAGTTATTGTAGCTGATCCTGTTGTTGTTACACTATCATCTGTAAAGTATTGGTTTCCTCCATCATTTACTTTTAAATTTAAAGAACCTGCTTTAAGAGCATGTTTATACCTACCCCTTGCTACATTAAGTACCCAAATATCATTTGATTCAAAACCATTAAAAACAAAATTTGAACTTTCATCACCATATACTAACTGAGCATATTGTCTGTAGATGCATTTTGTTGCTGAAAAACCTAAAGCTCCAGCTGTGTTTGTAAAATTTAAAGACCCAGATCCTCCTTTATGGCCATATGATACTGTGTATTCTATAGAAGATGATGTTGTGTCTTCTCCTTCTCTTACCTCTACAAAAAAGTTACCTTGGCTAGTTGCGTTAGTATAGGTAGCTTGTGTTGATGATGTAAAATTAGTTGTTAATATATTAGTATCGTTACTCCATGTATTTGATACTACTTTATCTGTGCTTACTACTAAGTCTTCTTGGTTTAATCTACTATATGAACTCATATTTTATTATGTTAATGTTACTCCAGTTTGGCCTTGAGTATTTGAAGTTGCTATTGTTTCTTTAGTTATTTCTACAGGGACTGTTGTTCTTGCTCCTGAATCTATTCCTTCAACTGTAAGTGTTGTTAATAATTTTGAATTTGTTCCAAATAATGCTGTTGCACTAATAGCAGTAAGAGAAAATGAAGTACCTCTAATAGTTTCACTTAAAGCAGAATTACTAAATGGTCTTACTGTTGATTGGGCTGCTGAGGCTCCTACACCTTCAAAAGATACTAATAATCTTCTATCTGCTATAGTAGCTAAATAACCTCCAGGTTCTACCATATTTGCTATTCCTTGGAAGTTTAAGGTGTTTGGATTAACTGTAACTGTGGCACCTAATGATAATTGGATTTTTGCTACATTACAAGTTACAATAGGTAATTTAGTTGTTCCTCTTGGTAATGTAACTAACTTATGGATCATAATGTTGTTTTCATCTGGAATAGCTTCTAAAAGAGGTAAATTTTCAATTGCTTCCCCATAATATTGTGAACCATTTGGATGATCTTCATTAAATAAAGTATAATCAATTTCATCATCTGCTAATGCAAATTGTGTTATTCTAAAAGAGCCATCTCCTCTTGCTAATAATTCACGACCTCTTTTTGTTAAAATTGCATCAACTGTGACGCTTGTATTATCTAAATATCCCATTGTATGTTTGTTTTATTATAAATATATAATTTTTTAAAAAATTGTTATTCTTTTCTATTTGGTACTCTATCTGATACTTTACCATCAAATAATCCTGCTTTTTCTAAGAAGTAATCTAAATTGTCTTCTATATCTTTATCTAAATTTCCGGGCATAAGTATATATCCTTTACTACCCGCATCATTTTTTAATTCTTCTTTTTTATTTAAATCTGTTATTATTACGTTTTTTTCTTCTAAATATGATATTTGATATATAGGATCAAAAGCATTATCATCTTCCCCAAAATAAGATGTTACTTTAACTTCTGTGTTTGAAGTAGCTATATGACCACCATATACAGAACCATCAGCAACTGGCCATGTTATTCCTGCGTTTGGTTTTTTATCCATAATTATATTATGTGGTCCTTCCATGATAGGAATTATAAGTGAATGTGGTCTTAATATAGGTCTTCCAAAACCACCTACCGTACTACTAGCATGTACTAATGTATGGATACTAGTACCTGTTCCCGCATTAGATGATGTTACTACATATCTGTCTAAATCAAATTCTGCTGTGCTTATACTTTTAATACCTGCATTTGAACCTGTTGTGTAATCAGCTACCATTAATGGTTGTCCATAATTAAAAGTTCCAAATAACCTATATTGACTTTCAGAAGCTACAGGTATTAACATTGAGTTATAAAAACTTGATACATTTGTATAACTATAATTAACATAATTAACACTTTCTGTGCTAAAATTTATAAATCCATGAGTATGATCATTTGGCCATATCTCATTTGTAAGTTTATTTTTATATAATTTTAAATTAGTACTTGACATACTACCACCAGTACTTCCATAAACAAATACATTTTGAGTTGTGCTAGTACCATCCCAATAATTTGCACGTGCAGATAAATCTGATGATTGACTTGTTATATTTCCTACTAATATTCCTTCTCCTGTTCCATCTCCTGTTCCCCTATCTCCCCCTAAATATTCTACTACTTTGTAAAGATATCCTTGATTAAATTTAGCTTTATAATCATCTAATAATTTATGTTTTATTTTATCATCTAATATTTTAATCTTAAAAGAAGAACCATCTTTAAAATCTTTAGCTATATATCCATTTATTCCATTAAAATCTTCAGCTGCTAGATTGATAGTTTTGATAGTATCTTTGTACTTATCTATTATTATTATTTTTTCAATATCAATGTATGAGTGTTTTTTAATTGTAACTAAACTAGGATCTTCAGTACCATCTGCTCCTATTATTGTTTTTCCAAAATAAAGTGCTGTTGAGTTATTTTTTAAAACAGGGTTTAAACCATATGTTATGTCTCCTACTGTATATTCATTAATTTTTGCTGCTGTAAGTTGAGATCCTTTATAACGAGAACGTTTCCATGTTTCCATTTCTATTAAAGAATCATCAAATTCAACAGAAGCAGTTGGGTGCATTTCTCTTATTTGAATGTCTGTTATTGTTCCCCCTGTATTAGCGTAACCAACAACTCTTATATCATTTCCGTTAGAAATAAATGTTCCAAAAACTCTACCATTACTTTTTCTAAGTGGGTTACCACTTCCTGCGTTTATACCCCCAAATAAGTGAAAACCTATATTAAGATTTCCTGTGGAGGTGTAATTTTCTATTTCTGCAGAAAAGAAATATTTTTTACCTGTATGGCCATCAGGAAACTGAACTATATCCATAGTGTCCGTTCCAGTAGAGGGGGTTATGACTACTTCTGTAGAAGTAGTTGCTACTATTGTACCACCAGCTCCAGGACTTTCGGCTATAGCGTTAGCTAAATTGGGACCTAATCCACTATCAGTATGTGACATTGTTCCTTTTTTAATTAACTTTTTACTTACTTTTTGATTTAAATAATTACCATAAGGAGTTAAAACATGTGTACGTAATTCATTTGAACCACTTGAATTTCTTTGTTTAACCCCTGAACCGGTACTATTAGGTACTATAGGACCTTGTTCCCATATATTGCTGCCTGATAATGCTTTAGCTACATCTAATGTAGTATCATATCCTGCTTGTAAAGGTTTACCTTCACTTCCTGTTCCTATGAAATTATAATGAGATAAAACTACTGAACCTGTAGTATTATCTAATTGGGAATAATTATTATTTTTACTAAAAGAAGCTGTAGTATCTTGTATTGTGCTATCATACAATGAGCTACTTAATTTAACTGCTGTTGTTGCTCCTCTTACACCTCCTTCTGTTAATATAGGGTTGTGTCTTTTAAATTTAGTTCTTTCTAAAATATGTGGTTCAATCAATATTCCTGTTTTGTCTATTGATTTTTGAGGTGTAAAACTTTTTAATAATTCAAATAATGTATGATCTAAAAATTGTACCCATCTTGTAAAATCTTTAATATCATATCTTTGGTTTGTTACATTTTGTAATGTTAATTTTTTAAAGTATTGATCTACTAATGGTTTAAAACTAGTATATGTTTCTAATTTTCCTTCTCTAGGATCACCTAAAAATTGGTCTAAACTAAAAGTACCTAAAGTATATATTATATCTTCTGTTATTTCATTTTGGGGTGATAGATAAATTCCAATATTACTAAAATCTGGTACTTGTCTTGTTGGTGTTGGTAGTTGAGATAAAATATCTGGAGATAAAATATCATCATCAGTTGAGCCTGAATCTATGTAAACTTTTTTATTTACGGGAGATTTACCAATTGTGTTTGGTGTTGGTAAATGATGTGTTTCTACTAATAATTCTATATCATCACTTGTAAAATATGTAAATCCATCTAAATATTCTTTGTCTACATTTGGGTGGTGTGACTGTAGTGTAGGTGTACCTCCTACAGTAAATATAGGGGCTCCAGCGCTACCTAAAGGAACAGAACCAGAACCAAAAGGCTGACCTGAATAAGATACAGTTGGGAAGTTTTCACTTACCCCTAAATCATTACTACTAGAAGGGGCTGCTCCCGAGCTTGTTTGATTTACATTTAAACTTGAACTTAAAATAGCACCCCCTGTTATAGGTCCTTCTAAATTTGAAGGTGGTGATACTAATCCTGCTGGTGTTGGGGTTGTATTCCATAATGCAGATTGAGAAGGTAATTGAGATACAGAACCATGATCTAAATCTAATTCAAAAGATAATGGGTATCTTAATACTAAATGATCAAAAGAAGATGAAATAGAATTACCACCATACATTAAAGGTTCTAAAGCATGTTGTTTTAATGTTGTATTATTTAATAATTCTCCAAAATAATATCTAAATTCTGATACAGAACCATTATACCCTAAATGAAAAGAACCTGTTTTATTATTTGTATAAAATGATTGTGTTATTTCACCATCAGTTATTATATCTCTAATACCACCAAAAAAACCGGCACGTGCTCCTCCTGTGTAGCTTCCCCCACTATAATAAGGATTTCCAAAAGATTGTGCTGTTGTTTTTTCTGTTAAAACAGTAGATGCTGTATAATGTAATATTTCCCTTAAATGGTTTGATTGATAAGCACCAAAACTACAAGTAGAATTACTTCCTGATAAACCTTCTGTTCCTAAAAATATATCCCAAAAATTACCATTATAAACTGGAAAATATGAACTTGAAGCTATACTTGAAGTAAATTGTTGTAAAACTAACTTCCCATAATCGTATCTATCATTTGTTATATAAAAATCATCACTACCTGTGTAAGGATGTAATAATAAATGTATATCTGAAGATGATATTGCGTTAGCACTTCCTGTGTGGTTTGATAACGAAAATAAATGTGAGTCTAGTCTAGAACCTGTGTATGGTTTTATTCTGAATTCAACTGTTTTTGAAGATGTAGTATTACCAGATGCTGTTATAGCGTTTATTAAATTATTTGTTAAAGATGAAGACCATTCTGTTTCTATTATGAATCCTCTTCTATCACCTACTAATGAATTACCATTTACTACTTGTGTAAATTTAGGGTATGTGTATAATTTAAATTCATCCCTATTGGGGTCAGAGCTACCAAATTCTTTTATATCTATTACAGTTTCAGGTATTCCATAACAGTTAATTAATGCTCTTAATCCTCTTTCTGTTCCTTTTGTTTTTAGAAGATAGGGTGCGTTGTGGTATAATCTTTTCCAAATTTCTTTAGAAATGTCTTCTTTAGACATTACTTCAGAAGTAGCTGTTACTACTGTTGAAGTATCTTGAGGGGATAAGGTTTCACCAAATATATATCCTATTAAATCATCATTTTCAAATTGATCAAAAGCTTCTATTCCTAAATCTTTTAAAGCATAGTATACTAAATTTTTAGAAATTCCTAAAGTATGGCTATTATCTCTAATTTGTGTAAATTCTTTTATATGAGTCCATATAGGATCAAAATGTTGACCTATCATACTACAAAATAATTCAAGAGGTCTGTTTTCATCTTTATCTCCTATAAAGGTAGGGACTAATTTAAATAATGAATTTGGGTTTTGAGAATCAAATATAGAGGCTGAATTTAACTGTCCCCCATAATTTTCAGCTCTACTGTTTGCACTCCCTAACCATGTTTCTACTTGTGAAGAAGTTGAATGGGCTAAAAAGAAAGGTTCTACTGAATTTGTTTTGGGCCATGCGTAAGTTCCAGATTCAAAATATAAAAATTGTTCATACCCATTAAAACCCTGAATTAAATCTTCTTTTTTAGTTTGAATAGAAGCTGAAGAGTCTGTAACTACAACAGAATGAGAAGTATCTCCTGTTATTTCTTTCAAATCATTTAATTGAGAATCATAAAATTCTATTAACTCTATTTTATATTTAAAATTATTAAGTAATTCAACAGCACTACCAAAATGTACAAAATTTTCAAAATGTGTAGGGGTAATTGTTTTAAAATCTAGAGAAGCAGAATCTATAGGAGGAATATAAGAATAGTCTATTTCTGGTATTTCATATCCATCTAATTTAGAAATCAATCTTTGATAAGAAGATGTTAAATTTGTAGATAAAATATCATTATAAGATTTAAATTTTAAGGGTACTTTAGAATTTAATCTTGTATTAATTTTAAAATTAGGACCTTTTATAGGTTCTGTTGTTACTACAGGGGGTAATGTTCCTAAATCGTATGTTATTTCTACAGGATCTATTATATCTTCTACTATAGTAAGAGAATCTCCTATTGATATATTATTAGGAAGTGGTTTTAAAAGTTTTACTAAAATTAAATATTGATTACTATCTGATTTATCTATATCAATATTTATTGCTGATAAATTTATATTTCTTCCAAAATTTAAAGTAAAATCTCTAAAATAATTTGAATGACGAACTGTTTGTATGAAGTTTTTAGATTTTTCATCTAGGTCTAAATTGTTTTCATATGTAGATAGTTTTAACTCAGTTCTAGTTGCTGATACTTCTTTTATATTAAAAACGCCCTTCGTTATATTAAATATTTTTCTTTTTTGAATATTAATATGTAGTTTATACCTACCTGTAGTATACCCATATTCATTTAATATTTTTAAAGGATCTAAATTAATTTCGTCTGTTAATCCCCCCTTATTATCTCCTGTATCGTATTCTTTGTAATCTTCTATTTGGTGAAGTAAAGTATTATTTAAATCTAATATATTAACTTCTATATAGTCTTCAGGTCTACCAAATTTTCTTTCAACAGATATAGATTGAAGGCCATCGAGGCCTGTTTGGTTTAATCTTGTTATATTTTTTTCGGAAACTAATTTAACCATTACTCTTCTTTTAGTATTGTAATTTCATGTTCTTTAGCTTTATTATCTACCTCTAAAGATGATTTTTCTAATTCTAGTTTTGATATTTGTTCTTTTAATTTAAGTATTTGATCTTTTAATTTTTCTATTTCTTTGTCACTTGCTAACTGGGGATTTTTTAAAAATTCTCCACTTCTATTAAACATAGTTGTATGAGAAAGAGTTCCAGATTTAGGAATTCTATAAAATAATTTTTTATAAGTATCAAAAAAATTTGATAAAGAAACTGATTCTGTTTTTGTTTTTAGTTCATTAAATGATTTATCTATAAACTTACCAGCGTCTTTAGTAGTATATGCTTTTTTTATTAATTTCATTACCTTATAACTTTAAAGAAATAATCTTCATCAAATATTTGAATACCTTCATTATTATCTGATCTAAACATTAATTTATAATGACGTTCTGGTTGTAAACCTTCCATATATAAATCAAAATACATACCATCACTGTCTGCGCTTAATTTTGTATATTTTGTATCAAAAGGGATTACTACTTCATCTGTTTCTGCATCTCTTAAACTATAATAGCTTGTTTGGGGTAAGTATTGTGTGTCTAAATAATTAGAAGATGTTACAAAAGTTCTGTCTGGGTATCTTTTTCTTGTTGTTATTCTAAAACGTTGTTTTGATTTTCTTTGAAAAAACCCTTTATTATTATGTAATGATAAAAATATATCCCCACTATTTAATACAGTACCACTTCCTATAGAATATGATGAATCATCCCATTTAAAAGTTAATTTAGGTGGGTATATTGTATGAGTATTTGAAGAATAATAACTTAATTCACCTAAACCAAATTTATCTTCTTCTGTGGGTGATGTGTTTTTTATAATAAAACCATGATTAGTAATACCTGTTGGGTATACTGCTGATTGGTAATAACTTGATGAAAATTTTTGAACTATAGAAGTTACATCTAAATTTAAATCAAAATCATCAGCTTCAAAAAATGAATCTTCTCCCCTAAAAGCACTTCCTGTATACCATGTTCCTCCTCCTTTTTGGATTGTATAAGATCCTGTAGATCCTGCTCCAAAGCTTGATGTAGTCCATTGGGATGCTGTACTTTCTGTTCTATAAATCCAAGTTACTCCATTAGCTGCTTGAAGACTTCCTGTGGTTGTTGAAGGAGGGTTGGCATCATAACGTTGTGTTCCTTCCCCAAAAGATTCGGATAAAGGGAAAACTTCTATTATATGATCATTTGTTAATTGTCTATTTTCTGTTGTAAATAAATTAAGTGATACTTGTACGTCTGTTGTATTTGCATCTATTATTTTATTTAATTTGTTTTCTATTACATCTTTAATTTCTAAATTTTTAAATTTCATTAAAATTCTAGAAGCATAATATATATTCCCTGTTGTTGATTTTTCTTCAGTTAATTCTAGAATTTCATCCCTACCTGTATTCATATGAATCCTATCAGGATGACTATATATTGTTGCGTCTTTTTCTGGAAATATAGAGTAATATGCCATTTTAATATTGTTTTATTTTTCCTTTAATATCTGTGTTAGGATATTTTATTTCAAATATACTAGGATCTAATGAAGGATATATTATACCATTTTTTGTTGCTGTTTTAAAATCATATTTAAACCTTGAGTATCCACTTTCTATCCCTGCTATGTTATTTAATGTAACATCTGTAACAGATTGTACTCCTTTAACATTACCTATTATGTTGTATATTTCTGATTCTATAATAGGTTGGTTTATTTCCCATTTATCTATATTAAAATAATCCTTTAAATTTGATATACAATCTAATAATACTTGTTGATTATTATTATTTCTAAAAGTAGTTATTTCAAAATCTATTCCAAAATTAATTATAAAAGCATCCATTATATTAATAGAATCTGTTAATGGTTTATAATAGTTTAAATATGTTGATAAATTTGTTTTAGTAGCTGTATTTGCGGGTGTTAATTGTTTATTTTTATTATAAGATAAAGTATATAAATTAGAGGATATTTGTGAAGACTCAACATTAGGATTTTGTGATTCTATTTCTGTTGATTTTACTATATGGGCTTTTGCTATACTACCATATATAGAAGGCATAGATAAAGTTCTTAATATATAATCTTCTCGAGTTATTGTTCTTTGTTGGGCTGAAAAAGCTGCAGCTGTATTTTGTTTTATATCTTCAGGTGTATCCCCAGACCCCCCACCAGTTGCAGCTAGAGGGTTATTACATGCTATAGATTCTTTACAAAAAGATAAAAGAGATCCATTTAAATTAGGTTTATTTGATAAAGTTATTCCTCTAATACTATTAATAGTGTTAGAAGGTTCATTAGCTCCTATACCCCCGCCACATAAATAAGTAACAGTTAAAGTTGTATTAGAAGGAGCTTTACCGTATGTTTCTGTATATAAGAAATTTGAAGGATCTATAGATTGATCTAATTTTGATCTGCCGTCTCTTCCTGCTAGTCCAATATTATCAGGTACAGGTACTATTTGTTCGTCTGTTTTATCAGAGCTTCCTGCCCCGAATTGTATTTCTAATATTCCTTTATCTGTAAATCTTGTTACGAATCTTCTTGGTACTTTTTTTAATTTTAGTAAATATGGGGTTTCATCATAAAATTGATATAAAGTAGGAGTATTACCTTGAACATTAGATATATTTTCAAAAACAGTATCTTGAGCTAAATAAGGAACTTCTGTATATATATTACCATTTGTGTCTTGTATAGATTCAATTGAAATTATATTATTATCTATTAAATTTAATGTTAAGAATTTTTTTATATCTCCTATTTGGAATGTTTTTGTTTTTCTGTTTGCTGAAATTACTTTTGCTGATTTTTTTAATAAATAATACTCAGGGTCATTACTACCATCTATAGAATAGACACTTATTTCAGTAGGGTTAAATGAAGATGAATTACTAAATATTACTGTATCTTGTAGTATAAATTCTGTTCCTGAGGTTGATTCAAAAGATGAAGGCTGACTTATAGTTAAAGCATAGTCAAAATCAGGATATTTGTCTCCTACAGATCCTTTAGAAGGTATTAATTGAAATAAATCTAAATCTGTAACAGATACAGATGTTACTTTGGGTCTATACCCTAATGTGTAAGCTAAATGATAAAGGTTAGTTGTTTCTTGAGAGGTATCTAAAAAAGTTTCTTGTAATTGAGTATCTACATAATATGATAATATATCTCCCACATAAGCAGCCATTTCCATAAACATTAATCCTGGTGAACCTTCTGTGAAGTCATTAAAAGTATTTGGATAATATGTTTTAGTAAATTCAATAAGATCTTTTCTAAAAGAATTAAAATCTTTATTTAGATACTTAATATCTTTAATAGGTGTTGTATTTGATATTTTATTATAAGCCATTTTTTTATTTTTTAATACCCCCCAGAACCTCCTGTGGATATACTTCCTACATCAGGTGAAGATAATGATGATTCATTTATGTCACTGTCTTGTGCAAAACTAACTTGTATAGCATCTATTTCATTATTAGATTTTACTCTATAAAATACAGATACATTTAATTCATGACTATCAGGAGCTTTATCTACTGTTACTTTATCTAATTCTATTTGGGGGATAAATCTTTCTACTTGATTTCTAATTTTACCTTCTAAAGTATTTACATCTGTAAAGCTTTCAAATAAAAATTTTCTTAATCCTACTCCAAAGTTAGGTTTGAATACCCTTTCTCCAGGTTCTGTTAGAATTACATTTAACAGATTGCTTTTTACTTGTTCTGATGTTGTGTAAGTTGAATAAAATACCCCATCGGCATTAAACGGAAATCTAACACCAATTGCTTTATCTAAATCTTGATCTATAGGATTTATTTTTATATATTCTCTTACATCCGCCATTTATTTTTATCTTCCTTTTTTCTTATTTATTGCTTCCATTAGACCTCTATAATCTCTATTAACAACTTTTTGTACAGTAGAAGGCATTGTTTCAGTAGGAACTATTCCAGATGTGCTAAAAGGGTCACCTACAGGAGCAGTTGTTGAGTTACCTGTGTTTGTATCTCCTTGTGCAGTTTCATTTAATAATGCATTTAATGTTTCATTTTTTACAAAACTTTGTTTTTTAATTGGGTTTTTTCCCATTATTTTTTCTTTTAGAGAATTTTTTTCTAATTTAGGTATTTCTACCATTTTAGAGGTATTTTCTATTATAGTAGGTTTTAATTCATCACGTAAATCTTCTTTAAGAGATTTTAATTCTCTACGCAAAGCGTAATCAATTTCTTCTCTAACTACTTTTCTAATTAAACTTTCAAATGTTTTTGCTTTCATATTGTAACGTTTTGTTTATAATAAATATAATGTTTTTAAGCTTTTGCCATATAACGTTTATATCCTATCATTTCAAATTTAACATTATATAACTTTTCTATATATTCAATTTGTTTTGCATCAATTATTTCTGATAAGATATTATCATATAATTTATCTAAATCTTCTTCGTATTTACTTGGATCTAAACCTGGTTCGTTTGCAAGAGGTATAACTCCTTCATTATATAATTCATTAATTAATTGAGGATGAATATTAGATATATCTCCTAATATAGGATGATCTGTAAAGTTATATCCTTCAGATAAAGGAAATGTTAAAGGTTCTCCAAATTGGTAATCTCCTATATAAATAGGTTCAGTTAAATCTTCTGTAGGGTAAATATCTGTTGAGGTTTGATATACTTGAGGGGTTATCCCGTTTATTTCGTTTTGAAGTATAGTAGAGAAATCTTCTACTCCATACCCAGGGTATCCTATTTCTGTTAAGAATTCTTCTGGAGATTGAGCTATAGAGTCAGTATTAGCTGTTTGGTTGCTGTTTTTTAAATTTAATAAAAAACTAAGTTCTAACATTTGTTTTACCATTAATAACCAAAGTAAAAGACTTTGAAAAGACATTTTTAATTCCATAAGAAGTTTTAATATCTTTTTTACTAATTCTACTCCTTCTTCTATAGTAGTACCCGTATTTTTTTCTGCTTGTTCTGAGTTTGCTTTAAAACCTTCAGCTATATCTTTAGCATTTCTAGCTTTTTGTGTTACTGAACTATTTGCCTTATTACCAGGACCTGGGTGAGCAGGAAATGTAGGTTTCATTTGGTTTGTTTGGGATTCTAATTGATCTGCAAATGATTCTAATTCTCCTAATTCTACTTCTATTTTTTGTGTTTGGTCTTCTATTTTAGAAGCATCTTCTAATATTTCTTTACATAGATCAACTAACTCACAAATTTTTTCTTTTGGTAATTCTATCCTTTGGTTTACCTCATTTATTTGAGCTTTAAAATGATCAAATGCTTTTCTTTTTTGTTCTATTGGTGATTCATTTAGTGAGATATTTGGTAATACATTTGTATTATCAAACATTGATTGATTATCTCCCATAAACTGTTCTCCCCCCATTACCCAAGGGTAATCTGGTGAATTAAAATCAGGTGTGTCTGAATCTAACCATTCTTCTAAGGGTTGAGCCTCTTTATCTACAATATGTTGTCTAAGTTCTGATGTTTTTAATACCCATTTAGCAGCTATTTCTGCTAAAGCTTTTTCTGTTTGTAAGGGTTGTTCGGGGGTGGATATTTTTCCGAGATCTAACCAATCTTGCAATGCTAAATTTAATTTTTGATCTTTTTCTAAATCTTCTACATTAGTAGATGCTTCTATACCTTTTGTTTTTTCTACTAATTCTTTTGTTTTTTCTTTTACTTCATTTTGAATTTCTGAAGATATTTTGTTGTATTCTAATTTTAATTCATGGAGTCTTTTTGCTTCTTGTATTTGTTCTTCTGTGAATCCTTTTTCTTTTAATTCTTCTTCATTAAATTCTACTTCTTCAACAGTAATATCTATTTTTTCTATTTCTGTTTTCATTAATTCTATTGAAGGAAATATAGCTTCTTGAAATAAATCAGATTCAGGGTCAAAAGCTTTTAATAAATAAGGAGGTACATTATCAGCTCTCATAACATCTTGTATAAATCCAGGTTCTATACCTGCACCTATTCCTTTTAAATCTGCTATTGCTTCTTTTTCAGGAATTTGGCCTTGGGGCATAGCTGATTTTACTTGAGCTATTAGCTCTTTAAATTTAGCTGTTAATTCTTGTTGGTCTGTTATTGCTGACATTTTACTTTTTTAAAAATACGTGTCTACTTATTATATCTTTTATCATCATTCTTACTTCCCCTACACTGTTTATTTCTGGTTTTCCTTCTTCATCACTCCAATCTTTTCTCATTTTTGTAAAAGCTTCACCTACAGGAGTTGTTCTACCTCCTCTATCTCCTATATGGGTATAATCATCACTTAATTTTTGAATTAATAATTGGATAAGGTCTAATATTTTATTTAACACATTTTGTGTTGTTAACCCTAAAACAGCATTTTGTGTAGGGTAAGCTTTAGGGGTACCTTCTATAGTATCCATACCTATAAATATATTAGGTGCATTTAACATTATATAATTTTGGGTATTTAGGTGTTGATCTTTTTTTGGGTGTAATGTATTTAAATGAATACTTCCATTAGTACTAAAAGAAATAAAATTATGAGAAAACATATGAATATCTCCTCCTTCATAGGTATCTGCTGATGTTTTTTGTTCTTCTGTTTTTTGCCTTCTTGCATTAAATAAAATTCTATCAGCATTTATTAATACTTGTTTACCTTGATATTGATTAGGGTATTCAGGAGTTAAAATAGGATTTTTACCACTTTCTTGTAGCCTATTAAATTCATCTGTTATATTTTCTAAATTTTTTATTTCCATATTAAATTAAATTTTCAACAAAAATTAACTGGTCTTGGGAGTCTCCTAAATTACTACCTACCATAGGTCCTTTAGTTGGATGTATATGGTAAGGACCTATATATTCTTTAGTTGGGTTATTTTTGTAGTATAATTTTCCAGGACCTGCATTTAAATTTATTTGTGTTCCTATATTTTCATTTTCATTAAAACCTGCTTCAAATTCTGATATTGTTTGGTTTTGGTTTGTAGAATCTTGATTTATTTCTTGGTTGTAATCAACTACATTAGTATTATTATTATCTAAAATATTTTGTAAAGGGTTTTGTTGTTGTTTTTGTCGTTGATTTTGTAAAATTTGATCTTGTTGATTTTCAGGGGGTAATACACCAGGTGATTCTAAACTAGTTTGTGTTTGAATTGAATTTCGTTCTAGTTGTTTTCCTTCTCCTACTAAAAAATCAATAGGTGAATCTTTAAATTTTTTTGCTTCTTCATTATCATTTTGAGGGATTACAGCATTTCTACCAAATGAATACCAACATGAAGGTGTTGCTATTGCTAAGTTTGATATTTTTTGGTTAGAAGTAAGGTATATAGAAGAGGGATCTAAATTTATATTTTCAATAGTATGTACCCATCCTCTTCCTTCTTCTAAACCATAAGATTGACCATTTCTAATTATAGTAATAGGATCCCCTATATCTCCTTTAATACCATCAGACCAATAATTTGAAGGAATTGCTGTAGATCCTGTAGGTCTAGAGGTTGATCCAAATCTAATTGAATTACCAAATCTGCCTTCTACAATGTGATCGCCCTCATAAGGTAATAAAGGTTTTATGTCTAGTTTTTCTTTAAAATATTTACCTAAAGGTATATCAATATCAATGTCTTCGGCATCTGCTGCTGATATTACTCTTCTTAAAAGTCCTGCTTGTTCGTAGTCTTCATTTTTAAAAATAACCCCTGCTGAGTCTTTGAAATTTTGTACAGCTGGTAATGAATTATGGTGGGGATGGTTCCATAGATTTAAAGGAGGTAAATAATAATTTTGACGAGCAGATCTATTGTCTAAATAGTCTTTACTAGTAGAAGATAATATTAATACTACTTCATTAAGTAAAGGATAGTATTTTAAAAAAGGAAATAAAGGTTTAGCTACTCCATCAAAGCCAGGAGCATCATTTCTATCTAAAGCATCTGGATTAGTATTTAATCCTGTTTGTTTGATTTTTATTTCATTATAATAAATCATCCCTACAGCATCATATCCCCCATATAATGCTGCTTCTCTAGAACTTCCATCTAATATTATATCTTTTACCCTACAAGGTATAAAAATTCTATCAAATAGTCTGTTGTTTCTGGTTCTTTTGCTTCCTTTACTGCTTGTTGCTGCCATCTGGTGCCTCTATTTGTTTTGGTTTTTCTACTGTTTTTGCTATTTCTTCAGCTACCTCTTGGAGTTGATTTAATTCTTCTTCAGTAAGTAATCCCCCATCTCCATTACTTGAAGCTCCTGATGATAAACGTTGTACTATAGCTGCCATTTTTATTAATTGGTCATCATTTTTAACACTGATTTCCATATATTCTTTTATTAGTGGAACTACAACAGTAGCATCACCTAAAGATTGTACTAAAGGGCGTAACTCTGCAATTAGGGAAGCTAATTGTTTTTTCTTTTTATTCTGATTATTATGTATTTCTTTTAATAAATCAGAAAAAGATTTATCATCAAAAAGTATTTGGTTTAATGAATCCATATTATTTTATTATAAATATGGGAAAGGTTAAATCTTTATGTAACCAGTATCAGAATATTCTATATATAATTTTTTATATAATTTTTTTAATGCTTTTGTTACTTTAGTAATAACAGGAGTATCTACGCCAGTCATTTCTCTTATATAAATGTAAAGAGCTTTTTTATTAAAAATTTCTAAATTTTCCCTACGTTTAAAAAGTATATTCACAGCATCACAAACTTTTCTATCTTGTTCCTTTTTAAACATTAAAAACATATGTTTATCTATATATTCTGTAAAATAATCTATAAATGTTTTTAATTCTTGTTTGCGTTGATTTCTACCTAATTGATGTAATACCCCATCATCTTCATCAGCATCCATTACATCTGTTGTGATTTTTTTCTTTTTGTAGTTATTATTATTATAAAGAATTAAATAGTTTTTACCCACAATTGAAAAATAACTAAATGCTTTAGATCCTTTTTCAGGTTTAAAATAATCTAACTTTTCTAAGAAAAAACAAATTACTTCATGTTTTAAGTCTTCTAAATCATCTACTTCTGTATAGTAAAACTTAAATGTATGTATAAGATTTTCTGCTAGTTTGTAAAAAGCGTAATGTATACGTGTTTTGAATATAAAGTCTCTTTCATCTTGGTTAGATGAAGCTAAATATTCTTTTATAGCTGCATCTACATCAGATGTAAAGTATTGTTTTTTTGTTTTTTTTCTGCCTCTTTTTTTAGGTTGGGGACCAAGAGAACCAGTAGTTTCTGGTTCTGGAGGTGGGGGCTGTGGTATTCTATTTGATATAAATCTCATTTATTTAAGTGTGAATTCGTTTAATGCTTCTTGAATTTTTTTTACTTCTTTAAAAAACCAACCTATTTCATCATCTGCATAAAACACATTTTTATTATCTATTTCTTTTAATCTTTTATCACATGCATTAATAGCTTCACTTTGTTTAGCTATAAAATCTTCTAACTTTTCATTTTTTATTACTAAATTTCTAATAATAAAAAAAGAAATTGTTATTGATAATGTTAATATTATACTAAGTGTTATCATATTTTAATCTTTAAAAAAAGAATCTATAACATCTAAAGTAGCATTAGATAAGTTTGGATTGTTTTTTGAATTAATTTTTTTTGAATTTCTTAAAGTTTTATCTCCTTTACTTGCGTTTTTAGGTTTTGATTGTTTTGGAACAGCATCTGTTGCATTATTCCAGATTTCAAATTCAATTTGAGCTGCCATATGATCAGCTTGGTGCATAAGTAAAGGTAAATGTGATCTTAATTTGGTTTCTTTCATACTAGACATAAAGTAAAATTTATTACTTTCATCATATAAACCATCATGTATTTTAATACCAATGTATTCATTTTGAGATACTTTACATCCTATTTGTTGTAATAAAAATAAAGACCGTTCTGGTATTTTCATTGCAGGGATATCAGTGTTAAATTTATAAATTTGACCTAATTTATCTATATGCCATTGTGAATCGTTTGGTTGGTAATACTCACCTTCTTGTTGGCCCATCTTGCCTAAATCATGGAATAAAGCGACGAAATGCATTTCCTCAATTGTATATGTGGATATATCTCCTCCCATTTTATTCCACGTTTTATATAATTCATTTGCGCAATCATATACACGTAAAACATGGTCAACATAACCACCAGCAAATGCTGAATGATGCCAATTTTTAGCTGCGGCGGGCATCATCATTATTCTTTCTTTATAGTTTTCTAAAAAAGGAATTAATATATCTGTTCTTTCTTTAGATATATTGGTTTTTATTTCGTTGATAAGACGATCCCAATTTGATTGAATTTTTTCTGCTGATAACATATTAAAGATTTCCCATAGATTTAACACCGCTTGCTCCTAATGTTCCGGTTGATGATAATGTTATTATATTTTGTAAATCTCCAAATCTTTCTTTTAAGTCTCCTTCTTCCATATAACGGAGAGCAGCTTGATTTTCACCTCTTTTAATTAAATCTCTTAAAGTCCTTAAAGATTGATCTAATCTATCTAGGTGTTCTTGTGTTTGTCTTGCGTATTTCATAACTATTTCTTATTATTTAATTGATTATAGTAAATTATTTTTAGGCATCCAAATATTTTTCATATTTTTTATTACACCAAATTAAATTATTTTTTATAATTTTTTTACGTTCTACATCTAAATTTAAAAAATCAGTTGTTTCTATAAGTGTTTTTATATGTTGTAAACGTTTAATTTCTTCTTTTTTTCCTTTTTTTTGTAATAAACTATATAATAATTTAATTTTATTTAAATATTTTTCTTTTTTATTTTCTGTTGGAGAGATTTGGGGTGACTTTATGTCATTTTCTTCGGCATGTTCTTCAAACCATTTAAACATATGTGATGATTCTCTATCTATATCCCTTAACTCATCTGACGCTTCCATCCATCTTAGCGCTTTATCTATATTTTTTGAATTGTATTCTTCTCCCATATTTTATGGAGTAATAACCTTTTATTAAAAAGCCAAATTTTATGATAATTCTTCTTTAAAACTACCACCAAACCCTATTCTAGGCTTCATATTAGTAGGTTTAATAGCTTGAAATGTAGCTCCTGCTTCCATTAGCATTAAAGTCATTTTCATAGGGTTTCCTTCAGCATAGACGTAATTTCCTACTCCTTTACCACCTGCCCCTATATCATGGGCTAAAAATTTAGTAAAACCTTCTTTTAATATATAACGATAAAAATTTAATAAAGCTATAGAATCTTGAACCTCTTTAGCAGTTTCAAATTTCATTTCTGACCAAAATTGCTCAACTGCTTCTGCGTGCATTTGTTTTTTTGCTTTTTCTATTTCTCTTATAGCTTCTTTAAAAGCTTGCTTAAATTCTTCTTTATCGGGTGTTTTGTTAAAAATATCTGCTATTATGGCTGCAAATTCTGTGTGTTTGTATTCTTTATTTTTATATATAAGAACATTTGTTCTAGCCCCTTTAGGTTTATCAAATTGAAGTTTAATGTCATCTTCTTGATCTATCACTCTTACAGCTTTTAAGCTAACATTATCTTCTTCTTTTAAATTATCATCTAATTCATCAATAAATTTAGCTAATTTATCAAGTGCTAATGCATTTACTTCGTCAGGTCTTTTACCTAGAGTTGCATTTTGTCCTTTAATTTCAAATTCTTCCCCATCTAAAGATAAATCTCCAGCACCTACAGAAGCTTTTATATTAGAAAATATAAGACTCATTCCAAATTCCCCTGCTCCTACTCCTTTCCCCCCGGAGTCTCTACCTGTGTGGTTCATTAGATTTAATAGTAATTGTTTAGGGAGTTTTGATGATTCTAAATCATTTAAAAGATTACCAACTTTACCTATAGTTGGGTTAAAAGGAATATGTGTATCTGGATTATTTAAATAATTTATCCATTTTCTTTGATCTTGTTGGGTTAAGTTTTTACTTAAATTAAGTATTTGGTCAGTATAATCCTTTAATTGCTTATGATCTATTTTACCTTTTTTATTAATAACCCAATCTTTACTTTGAATAGCTTTATTTACAGGTGCCTTACATCGACTATTTACGCTACTTCTTACAAGGTCATCTAATTCATCTTCTGTCTTTTCAGGGAAATGTTTTCTTAGATCATTTTTTAGTTGTTCTTCATCTACATAATCGCAATCAATATCAATATCTGCTTCTTTGCCTGACTTTTTAATTTTATCTAAAGAATGAACAAAATCAGTGTCCTCAGGATCAAAATTTATTGCTTCTTTTAAATTATCAATAATAGTATCAGAAGGGATATTTAAATCATTTAAGATTTCTTTTAAAATTAGAACATCAGAAGGGCTATCCAAGCATGGATACCCCTTTTCTGATCTGTAAGACCATTCTAATAATAACTCATCAAGAGTCATAAGCTATATTATTTAATAATATTAGCTAGTTTTTGAAATCTTTCTTGAAGTGCTTTTGAACCTGCATCATATCCAGTACCGCCTTTTCCAGCTTTACCGTCATATCCAGTACCGCCTTTTCCAGCTTTACCATCGTATCCATCTCCTTCTTCTAAATCAGCTTCTGGTGCTTCTTCACCTTCAACATCTTCAGGCGCTTCTTCGTCTCCCATTTCTTCATCACCCATATCTTCTTCACCTTCGAAGTAAGCTTTAAGTGAATCATAAATAGTTTTTAATGTTTCTTCTGGGTCTTTTTCTGCTATTTCAGCATCTACATCACCAGCGTCAGTATCTACATCTACTGCTACTTCGCCTGTATCTACTTCGTCATCAGCTTCACCCATGTATGAGTCTAGCTCTTCTTTGATCATTTTTTGTAATTCTTTTAAAGTCATTTTTTTACTTTTTAAATTATTATTATTTGGTTTTACGTTTGTAATTTTTAGGTTTTCTTCCTTTTCTCTTTTTTCCTTTTGCTGCATCAAAAACATCTTTTGATTGGTTTGCAACATTTTTAAATGCATTTTTAACATCTACTAGCTCTTTTCTCATTTCTTTGAGTCTAGATTTTGTTTCTTTTAATGCTGCTTCGGCTTTTTCATCTATTGTTGTTGAATTCCAAAGTGCATTCCACAACCTTTTAAAATAATTTTTAATTTTATTCATAACTATTTATTTGTTTATATATTATTTCTCATTCCTGCTGTTAGGCCTTCCATATATGCTAATTTTGCTATTTCATAATATACTCTAACTCCTTCTGCTCCTTCTCTTAATGAAATGCCTTTTTCTTTAATAATATTAAGAATTTCCATATGGATATCTTTACCCATCATAGTTTTAGCTGCTTCTCTTCTTAATTCCTTTTCATCATGTTTTGCTTCTTCTAAAGTATTTTCTAAAGATTTTATTTCTGTTTCTATGTCTTTAATTTCTTTAGTTACAGGTTCTTGTTTTTTAGCATATTTATCAAATTCTTTTTTTGCTTTATCTGGGTCTAAACCTTTTATTTTATCTTTATAATCACCAAACATCTTTTTTCTCTTATCCATTAAAGATTCTTTTTTATCTTTAAGTTTAAGTAATTTATCTTTTGTTTTACTTAAAGACATTCCTGCTTTTTTTACTTGACCTTTTGTTGGTTCTTCATCTTCTTTTAATAGATTTTTTATTTCGTTTTTTATTGCCTCTTTTAAAGCAACTGTATAATCTTCTTTATTATATTTAGGTTCATCCATTTTATCTGTTTTGATTTCTTTATTAACTTCTTCCATTCCTGTTCCTGCAGCTCCTGGTGAATACGTTTCTAAATATTTTTTAAATGAAGTTTCTGTGATTTGGCTTCCATGATTCATTCCTCCTTCGAATTGGATTAAAGCTGAATAATACCCCCCATGTTCTTGTAGGTTTTTTAGTACTTTTTCAGTAGCTTTTTCTCTTTCTTCAGGTGTTGATTCTTGTAATCTTAAACACCCTAATTGAGTTAATTCATAATCCATACCTTTTCTAAATTCGTATGGGTTTAATCGGTCGAGTTGAGCTACTGCTTCAGTTGTATTACCACTTTTTGCTTTAAGCCCATAAAATTTATCATTTGCCATAATTGTATTGTATTATTCCTATATAAATATAAAGTTATTTCAAAAACTAATTATTGTTTAATTATTTGTTTACTATATCTTTTATTATTATGTAAAATAGATAAATGATATAAACCATCTGCCAAATAGGACATGTCTATTCTTTTGTCTTTATTTTCAACAATTAATAATTTTCCCATTATATCATATACTTCTATTTCAATTTCAAGTCTTGTTTCTATAGTAATTATATTTTTAGTTGGGTTAGGATAAACAATTATTCCTAACGAAGAAATATCATCTAATGATGTAGGCCATCCTTCAGTACAATAATCATACATTGATTGACAACTTGCATCCCAATCATTAGTACAACAATAATCATCTACATCAATTACCCATGCATAACACCCATCATTTAACCAATAAGGGATTCCAGGTCCACCATAACATCCGGCATCATATAAACATACATCTGGGTCACTCACATTAGCTAAAGGATCAAAATTATAAGCTCCTACATCTGTACAACCTGTTATAATTGTAACACATGTTCCATCATCGTAACAAGCAAATTCATTATAATTTAGTGCTGTTGAATCTGTACATCCTGCAATTAAACAACATGAATTATCTGTTGTATTTGCTAAAGGATCATAATTATATGCTAATGGATCTGTACAACCATAAACGAAAGGTTCGCAAGAACCATTATCGACATTAGCTAATGGATTATAATTCCACATAGTATCGTCTGTACAGCCGTAAATTGGTAAAATACAACTACCATCATCTGTGTTTGCTGTTACATCATAATTTAATGCATTTGCATT